>Ga0114933_10000070_pt1 | contig 119890 bp, 107 predicted proteins | sample 4SBtaG_FD_89691 | JGI IMG/M metagenome (GOLD analysis project Ga0114933, IMG submission 89691) | Deep subsurface microbial communities from Kolumbo volcano to uncover new lineages of life (NeLLi) - 4SBTROV12_W25 metaG | ecosystem: Environmental > Aquatic > Marine > Volcanic | place: Kolumbo...
GCGCAGGCGGCCGTCTATCATATCGACCGGAAACATGAGGTCGTCCGAAGTCTCGTAAGTGGCGTAAGGGTTCCTGGAGTAGTCGCGGCTGTGACCGGTGTCGAGCGACAGCACGCTGCTGTCGGGGTATTGCCGCCGCCATTTTCCCCAGCGCACGACGCGCGAGGGCATAACCGTCAGCGTGCTTCTGTTCGACGGCCCGGCCACCGAAGCACCGCCCAGCTGCGACCACAGGCTCTCGCCGCCGCGGTCGTACATGAGCACGTTGCCCTGGTACAGCAGGCCCGACACGCCGAAGCTGAGTTCGCTACCACCCACGCGCCGGTCGAATACTACCGCGCTTGAGGTCAACGGGCACCAGCTCACCAGCACCGGGGTGTCGCCAAGGCTATCGTTCACCAGTTCGTGCCAGTTGAGCAAGCGCAGAGGATAAGCGCGGGACTGGCCGTTGATGACCACCCCGACCACGCGATCGTCATCGGCCAGCCAGGAGGCTTGCGACGCGGCTTCGGTGGCCGGCGCCGTCAGCGAGGGTATGCCACCGCGCGGGGGGCCGCCCGCCACCACCAGCCGCAGCTCCACCGACCGTTGGCCCAGGTCGAAGCCATTCATGAAAGGCCCGTCGGCGGCCCCGGCCGCAGTGGTTGATAAACAAGCGACAAGCGACAGCAGGGCTGGAAAAACCAGCGTGGCCAATCGGCCAATAGAAGCGCGGCAGCCTGCCATGCGCTATTATACGCAGTAGGCCTGCATTGGTTACCCAGTCTCGAGGGCAAGCAACGCCACCACCCGAAAAAACTGCCGCCAGGAGAGATCAACAACATGAACAGCGATACTGAAAGCGCAATTAAAACCATGCGGGCCGGGATCAGCCTGGCCCTTCTCACCCTTTTGTACGGCTTCGGACTCGGGCTCTCCTTCGGTGCCGCCGAGGACTCGATCAAGGGACACCTGCACAACGAAGCGCAGGCGGTGCTTGCCCAGGAATACGGCGGCGAACAGGCTGCCGCCGACAAGGTCAGCAGCAAGTCCTGGATCTACTTCAAGCGCGCCCACCTGCACGCCAACGGGCTGGGGACCACGGCGCTGGCGCTCATAGGGCTGATGGCCCTGCTGCCTGTACCAGCCGGCCGTCGCCGTACGGCCGCCCTGCTGCTGGGAGCCGGCGCACTGGCCTACTCGATGTTCTGGATGTTCGCCGGACTACGTGCGCCGGGGCTGGGCAGCACGGGTGCGGCCAAGGAGTCGCTGGCGTGGCTGGCGCTGCCCGGCTCGGGCGCCTGCGTGGTCGGGTTGCTACTCGCGACCTTCTCGGTACTCAAGACAAGTTTCTCGTCAGCCGACTAGGATCAGGCTCTCGGGTTCCCAGTTCTTAACGCTCGATAGCAACGGCGGTGGCTTCGCCGCCGCCGATACACAGCGAGGCTACACCTCGCTTGACGTCGTACTTCTGCATGGCGGCCAGCAGCGTAACGATGATTCTCGCGCCCGACGCACCAATGGGGTGCCCCAGGGCACAGGCGCCGCCGTGCACGTTGACCTTGTCGTGCGGCAGGTCGAGCTCACGCATGGCGGCCATGGCCACCACGGCGAACGCTTCGTTGATCTCGAACAGCCCCACCTCGCCCTTGTCCCAGCCCACCCGCTCGAGCAATCGGCTGATTGCCTGCACGGGTGCGGTGGTAAACCAGGCCGGCTCCTGGGCGTGCACGGCGTGACCGCGCAAGGTTGCCAGCACGGGCAAGCCCAGCTCGTCAGCCCTGCCGCGACGGGCCAGGAGCAGGGCCGCGGCGCCGTCGGATATGGAGCTCGAGTTGGCAGCCGTCACCGAGCCGTCGGCCGAAAACGCCGGCTTGAGTGTGGGGATCCTGTCGGGCTGCGCGTTGGGCGGCCCCTCGTCTATCTCGACCACCACGCTCTTGCCGCGGGCAGAGACCGTTACCGGGTTTATCTCGCCCGCAAAGCTGCCGTCCTGGACGGCGCGCGAGGCGCGGGCCAGCGATTCGAGCGCGTAGTCGTCCTGCTGCTCTCGCGTGAAGCCGAAATGGCGCGCAGTGTCGTCGGCAAAACTACCCATGAGTCGGCCTGGCTCGTAGGCGTCTTCGAGCCCGTCGAGGAACATGTGGTCCTTTATTTCACCATGACCGAGCCTCTGCCCCTGCCGGGCTTTCTCAAGCAGGTAGGGTGAGTTGGTCATGCTCTCCATGCCGCCGGCCACCACCAACGATGCACTGCCGGCCGCTATGGCGTCGTGCGCCAGCATGGCCGCCTGCATGCCCGAGCCACACATCTTGTTAACCGTTGTGCACGGCACGTCACAACCGAGGCCGGCCCCGAGCGAAGCCTGTCGCGCCGGCGCCTGGCCGAGCCCGGCCGGCAACACGCAACCCATCAACACCTGCTCCACGCTGCTTGGATCCACACCGGCGCCCTGCAATGCGCCTTCTATCGCCAGCGAAGCCAGGCGCGTGGCACTCACCGGCGAGAACACCCCCTGGAACGAACCCATCGGCGTGCGACTGTAGCCCACTATTACTACCGGATCATCGTTCATCGCTTCATCGAAGCGCGATGCAGCCGCAAATGAAAACCCCCGTCGCCCGGGTCAATCGCCCGGGTCAATCGCCCGGATCAGTCGCCCGGGTCAGTTGCCCGACGACTTACCCAGGAACTTGCCCGCCTTGTTCTTTATAGCCGGCGCGCTGTATGTCGATGTCCAGCAACCACCCTGTTCGTTAATAAACTGAACCGTGAGTTGGGAGTCCATCGACACGGGCAGCGGCAGCATGTCGAGACCCGCGCCCTTGATGTTGACCTTGATCTTCGTCTGGAAGTCGCCGCCACTACGCAGCTTGATGTTGCGCACACCGGAGGCCTGGCTGCCGAAATCATCGCGGTAGACCAAGCCGTGCCGACGCTCACGCCAGCAGTCCGTGCCACGGCAAGTGCCACCTGCGGGCACCAGATGCTGCGATACCAGCGTTGGCACCCCGGCATCCTCGTCCCAGATGCACATCGCGTAGCCGAGCTCGCCGCTTACCGGGTTACCGAAATCAGCGGTGCTCACGGCAGGGCCGGGCAGCCATTTCCATTGCAACTTGTCTCGCGTATCACCGGGCCTGTCCTTGATCTCGAGCACGCTGCGGCCGGCCGACAAGGTACTCGTGCAGGCTTGGAGCGGCGCCGGCGAACATCCGAATGCCCCTGACACGCAGCCCATGTTGGCGCAGGTGTCGCCCAGGGTGGTAGCATCGCCGTCTTCGCAGGCAGCCGTGTTGGCAGCCTGCAAGCAACCGCTCGCAGGATCGCAGGAGTGGTCGCTGCAAACGTTGCCGTCCTCGCAGTCGGGAGACACACCGCCCACGCAGCCACCGGCAGCGCAGGTGTCGGCCGTGGTGCAGGCGTTACCATCGTCGCAAGGCAGCGAGTTGTCGTTGTTGGTGCAGCCAGTCACCGTGTTGCAGCCGTCGTCGGTGCAACCGTTACCGTCGTCACAGTCGGGCGGCAATCCGCCTACGCAAAATCCGTCCGAACAGGTGTCGGCCGTGGTGCAGGCATTACCGTCATCGCAGCTGATAGAGACGTTGACACTCTCGCAGCCGGTGGGCGACACGCAGGAGTCTGCCGTGCACTGGTTGCCATCGTCGCAGTCGGGAGCAGGGCCGCCCACGCAGGTACCGGCCGAGCAGCTGTCGGCCGTGGTGCAGGCATCGCCGTCGTCGCAGGCCAGGGTATTGGCGTCGTTGCGGCAACCGGTACCCGGATCGCAACTGTCGTCGGTGCACACGTTGCCGTCCTCGCAGTCCACCGACAGCCCGGACAGGCAGGCCCCGGCCGAGCAGGTGTCACCCGCGGTGCAGGCGTTGCCGTCGTCGCAGGGCGCGGTGTTGTTCGTGCTGACGCAGCCCGCCGAGGGGTCGCAAGTGTCATCGGTGCACAGGTCGGCGTCATCGCAGTCGGGAGCGGCACCACCCACGCAGGCCCCGTCCGAACAGGTGTCGGCCGTGGTGCAGGCGTTGCCGTCGTCACAGGGCAACGACACGTCGTCGTTCACACAACCGGCAAAAGCGTCGCAGCTGTCCTCGGTGCAAGGATTGGAGTCGTTGCAATCGAGGGGCATGCTTCCCAGGCAGTTGCCGTCCCAGCAGGAATCAACCGTGGTGCAGACGCTGCCGTCGTCGCAAGCCAGGGTGTTGGGCTGGTTACTGCAGCCCACGCCCGCGAGGCAGAGCTCGTCGGTGCAGCCGTTGTTGTCGTCGCAGACGACCAGGGGATCCTCGTCCATGCAGGTCGCCGAACAGCAGTCGCCATCAGTGTTGTTGCCGTCGTCGCACTGCCCACCGAGATCGAGTACACCGTTGCCACACACGTCGATCATGCGGCCAAGAACCTTGAACTCCTCGGTTATGAAATTACCAACGGGATCGGGGCCGTTGACCTTGAAGTAGTTGTCGCCGCAGGGGCTACCGGCTACGCGATGCGCTATAACCGGATTGCCCACAAAGCCCGGTGCCGGCGCGCGACTGGGATCCGGGTCATCAAAGACCAGGAAAGGGCCGACACGACTGTTGTTGATTCCCTGGAACGAGGCCGGGTTGCCGGGCGGACCCACGAGAAATCCATGAACGTCTTCTATCACCACGGTACCGTCGGAAGCTGCCGTGGCCTCGTCGCTGCCGAAGGGGTGCTTGAAATCGTATTCGCCACCAGGCACGAGGCCCGAAGCGGTCACCAGGATTACAGCCTCGGCAAACTGTTTGCCGTCAACAGGCAGGCCCCCGTCAAGCGCTGTTCGCAGGCCCATGACCAGTGTTGCCGTGGCCCCGGAAGCAGACGTGGCCGTGGCCTCGGCCCGCCACCACCAGGCGCTGGACGGCCAGTTGTCCGGAAAAGACGGCGCTGCCAAGGGATCGGGCAGCTCCGAACCAGCAACGTGATCAAGACAGTTGGCCGCGTCGAGGCAGAGGTCGAGCGCGAGGGCCCCGCTGTCCTGGTAGTAAAGCGGGTAGCCGTTGGCCGTATCAACCGGGCCCACGCTGGTCGTGCTGAACACGCAATCGTGATCGGCCTGGGCCGATGAAGCGCAAAGCATTACAAAAACGACCGGCAGCAGCGCGGTCAATATCTTGTTGATGTTCATTCTTTTACTCCGAGTCCAGGCGTACCGGCTCGCAAAGTCGACGGATACGGCGGACTGCCTTAGATTGAGAGGCATAAAACGAAGCTCAGCACCCCCTCCGGCGGGGGAAAGACGCCGGTCAGCGTTTTACCCGGGCCTTGCCCCCTGCCGGGGGGGGAACCGCCCGCAAGGGGCAAGGCATGTGCTGAACCGGGGCCTGCCCCCCGAAAGGGGGTCGCTGTTTCTAGCGAGCTCGTTGCCCACTGCCCTCTCTTGGCCTTTGTCGCGCGCGCAATTTACAACTGCGCACGATGGCCTCGCGAATTGCACGCTACGACAACCCGCTGCGGGCCATGGAGTTCACACGCAAACCAGGCGACTACCGCATTGAGAGCCACGGCCTGACAGCTGCCGACTCTGGAAACTCACAAGCCACCCTGTGGCTACCCCGGGGCGAGCGGCCTCGCAGCGTGGTGTCGCTCATGCACCCCCAGGCCAACTTTACTCGTCACTACGCCGTACCGCCGCTGCTCGAGGCCGGCCACGCGGTGTTCGCGCACAACAGCCGCTGCCTGGGCAACGACTCGACCGCCGTCCACGAACAGCTGCTCATGGACGCGGCCGCCGGCTTGTTGCGCCTGCGCGAGCTCGGCTTCGAGAGAATAGTGCTGCTGGGCAACAGCGGTGGCGGCTCACTGTACAGCTACTACCTGCAGCAGGCCGCTCTGCCGCCCGAACAGCGGGTGGCCGATACGCCGGCCGGACGCGCGCCGCTCGGTGGTGCCGGGGGCGACTTGCGCGAGATCGAAATGCCCATGGCCGACGCCGTGGTCTTCCTGGCTGCGCACCCCGGCGAAGGCGAGTTCCTGTTGCAGGTCATCGATGCGTCGGTCAGCGACGAGTCCGATCCCGTGTCCTGCCTACCCTCGTTGGATCTTTACGACGCGGCCAACGGCTTTTGCCTTCCACCCGGAGAAACCCGCTACACCGACGAGTTTGTCGAACGCTACCGCGCCGCGCAGCGCTCCCGCGTGGAGCGGATAGACGCGCGTGCGCGCAAGATACTTGGCGTGAGAATGGCGGCCCTCGAGCGGCTGGCCGAGCAGCCCGACGACCGCGACGCCTGGCGCGCGGCGACCGCCGACACGCTGCTCAGCACCTACCGCACCGAGGCCGACCCGCGCTGCGTTGATCTCACGCTCGACCCCTCGGCGCGTGACTACGGCTCGCTGTTTGACCATCGGCCCGACCTCATCAATTACAACCCGCGCGGATTTGCGCGCACGACAACACCCGAAGCCTGGCTATCGACCTGGTCGGGGCTGTCTTCGCGCGCGAGTTTTGCCCGCTGCGGGAGCGGCGTGACCATTCCCGCACTGGTAGTCAACTACAGGGGCGACAACGCTATCTTTCCTTCCGAGGCCCAGGCTATTTTTGACTCGCTGGGCAGCGCCGACAAAAGATTCGTCGAGCTGCCCGGCGATCACTACGGCCACCCGCTGGCGGGCACCGATGCCTGGGGACGAGACCTCGCGCTGGCCGAGATAACGGATTGGCTTTCCGGGCTATAGCTTTCCGGGCTATAGCTTTCCGGATGGTGTTCCGCGCACAACGTCGGCCAGGTTATCCACGTGCCCGTCCTCGTTTGAAAGCAGTACATCGTTAAAACCGCAGCCCTCTTCTATGACGTCGAGCACAGCGGACTGGTAGAACGAGGTCACAAGCGAGCGACGCATGGAGCCGCGGCCCAGGGGCGCAGGCGCGGCGTGCATGGTGTCGCCCAGGTGCAGAAGCAGGTCGCCGGGCTCGCCCGTGACCGTGACCACGGGCAGGCCGGCTTCATCCTGGGCCGCGGGCGCGGAGCAGGCAAAGCGATGGCTTCCGGCCAGGAACTTGAGCGTACCCGTATCAGGGTTGGCGGGCTCGAGCAGCACACTCACCTGCACCACCGGGCAGAGAAGGGCGTGGCCACCCATGCCGCAATCCACGTGCCACGGAAGATCCGACAGGCCATCGGCGATGTCGGGGTTCTTGATGATGATAGCTATGCCGTCAAGACGATCGGGGCCGGGCACGAGGCTGTCGTCAAAAGCCGCCACGAGGCGGCGCACGCGGGGGTCGTCGCAGGTGGTGGCTATGGCGGGCGAAGAAAGGTTGGCGTAAGTCACGCGGCACAAGCGCGCCTCGCCCGCTGCTGTACGCGCCCACCAACTACGGCGGTCACCCTGCCGGGCTGCCGCTGCCGCACTGTCGGCCTCGACTCGCAACGCGGCTATTTCGTCTTCAGAAAACACTCCGCGAACGACCGCGAAACCCGCCTCGCGGATAAAAGGCCCAAGCTCGGCGGCATCAACATCTACGGAGAATACCTGCTCGATATCCAGCCTACCGCCGTCCTTGTCGCGCAGGTCGAGCTCGCCGGGCACGAAAACCGGCAAGCCGTGATGCAACGCTCTTATCGCCTGCTCCCAGCGCAACAGCAGCTCGGCATCACCCCTGTCAACGCTGAGCAAGCCCGAGTACAGCAGCGAGGGCACAGTGCGCATCTGCTCGACGAACTCGCCCCAGGACACGGCACTCATGGCCACCACGCAGGCCGCGCGTTCGTCTCCCGCCACTACTTCCACCCCGTCGGGTCCGGGCAGGTAAGTGTAACTGGCCCCGTCTACCTCGAAGGCGATGCCTGCCAGGCCCACAGTGCCCGCGGCCGCCAGGCGGCCATTGCCCGCCCGCACCCGCCGGGTTAGCTCTTCGTTGTGAAATTCTACGAAGTCCATGACCGTTCATTACAGGGAGACCTGCTACCTTTTCGGCATAAGGTACGTCTTCCCGTTCCCATTCAGCTGCGGGGAAGGTCGACCAGTTGGCGCGCTATGATCACGCGCTGAACCTGCCCCGTACCCTCGACTATATCCATGGCCTTGGCGTCACGGAAGAGCTTCTCGACCAGGTGATCTCCGCGGGCCCCGGTCTCGCCGAGTAACTCCATGCCAAGGCTGGCGGCTTCGAGCGCCACCGCGGGAGCCAGCGCCTTGGCCATCGAGGCCTCTGTGATGTTGGGCAGCTGCTTGTCTGCCAGCCAAGCGGCCTTCCACGCCAGCAGTCGCGCAGCCGCGAGCCGGCGATCTATACGCTCGAACCTGTCGCGCACCCTGGTCCTGTCGAGCAGGCCGTTGTCGCGGGCAAAAATCAGCGCCTCGTCCTGCGCCGCGCGACCCATGCCCACGGCCATCGCGGCAACCATCGGACGCATGGCGTTGAAGGTGCGCAGGGCACCCCTCGTGCCCTCGCGACTTTGGTAGTACTGTTCACCGCCGAGCAGGTTGGCAGCCGGCACGCAACAGTCTTCGAGCGTGAAAGACGTCGACTCGTAAGCCTTCAGCCCCATCTTCTTTTCTATTTTGAAGTTGCCCAGCCCCGGTGTTCCCTTCTCGACCACGAAGGCGCGGTGACCCCCGCGGCCCTGCTTTCGGTCGACCGTGGCCCACACCATTATCCAGTCGGCCCGACTGGCGTTGCCTATGAACATCTTGGCCCCGTTCAGGATCCAGTCGTCCCCGTCACGGCGACAGCTGGTGCTTATGGCCGAAGTGTCGCTGCCGGCGCCCGGCTCGGTCATCGCGAAAGATCCCCAGCGCGGCCTGTCGGGCTCAACGAAAGGGCCGAGAAAGCGCTGCTTCTGGTCCTCGGTGCCCATGCCCATTATGGCCGCCTCGCCCATGCCCGGGCCGGGAAACGCGACCGCCACGCCTCGGTCCCAGTACGACATCTCTTCCACCGCGCAAATCATGGCCAACGTGCCACCGGTTCTGCCTGCTTCCTGGCCGGACTCCCTGCCGCCCGATCCGTGCCCCGGTCGCCAGCGCGTGCGCCCCTGGCCCAGCTCTACCAGGCTGGCAAAGAACTCGTGGTCGGCCGGTATCGGCCTGCCCAGTCGGTCAGCCTCCAGTCCCAGCGGCCTGAGGGTGTCGCGGCCCAGGGCCGCCAGCATCGTGACCCTGTCGCGGCTCTGCCGGTCGAGCTCAAGATCCACCGGTTCGGGCCACCTCTACCCGGGCAGCATCTACCAGTGCTGCACCGCCGTCATCGCGCGCGGCGTCCACGCCGCCGGCCATCAGTGACAACGTGCGCGCTTCGCGCATGAACTTTTCGACCGGGTGATCCTGCATGAAACCGTGGCCACCGAGCAACTGCAGCGCCGACGGGGTAACGAACATGGACTGCTCGCAGGCCTCCACTAAAGCACGCGCGCAAACGGCCGCCGCATCGCTATCACCTCGGTCCAGTTTCCACGCCGCCTCGTGCAACAGGAGCCGACACGCCTCAACGGCCATGGCCATGTCGGCGATCATGAAGGCCATGCCCTGGTGATGAGCCACCGGACGACCGAACACCACGCGGTCCACGGCGTAGGCCCGTGAATACTCGCAGGCCTCGCGCATGACTCCCAGCAACAACGACGCGGTGTACAAGCGTACGCGAGCCAGGGCAGTGGCGGCCGCTGCTCGGTCGCTCCACTGCGACAGCACTTCGACACCGTCAAGGTTTACCGCCGAGGCACCGGCAGCGCGCAGCCCCGAGCCACGCAGTATTTCAAGCACTTTCGGAGCACCCGCCACGGCTGCACCCTCCCGGCTGAGCACGGCCACCACTGCGGGCTCATCGGCGGGTACCCAGGGCAGGCTGCCCGACAAGCGCCCGCCGGCCACCGTTAAGCGGGATTCGAGATCGCAGACCACCACTACCCGCTGCGCGGGGTGAATAGCAGACACGTAAAGACCGGTAGCAGAGCTGTCCAGGGCCAGGGTGGCGCCCGGGTCAGCGGCACCCAGTTCCTCGTTCACCAGCACCCTGGCCAGCGCACCCAGCCCCGCGCCGCCGTTCTCTCCAGGAAACTCCAGCAGTTTTAGCCCGGTATCGCGCCACGCGCGCGCAGCAGCATCGGTCACCCCGCGCACGCTTTCATGCTCGCGGGCATTCCCCCGAAGATGATCGCTTGCAAAACGCGCAGCGGTGTCGCGCAGCAGTTCGAGCTCAGGGGCTGTAGAAAAATCGATCACCGAAAGTTGGGCATCACGTGGTCGCGCATGCGCTCCATGTGGGCCATCACCAGCTCGGTTTGCAGGCCACCGAGGCGGGTCCACATGAGGAAATGGCCAATGCCGTGCTCACGCTTCACCTCGTCGATTTTCTCGCAGACGAAGTCGGCGTCACCGCAGATCACCGCGCCTGCCTCGAGCAGCATTTCCCACTCGACCACGCCTGCCATGTCCCTTATATCGGTGTACATCTCGTAGCCCTTGATGGCCGGCTGCCCGAGCCTGGGCGCCACGTACTTACCGAAGTGGTGGAAGTACCACAACACGGCCTCGGCGAACTCCTCGCGCGCTTTCTCCACGGTCTCGCCCACGTACACCATCGTGAGCGCGCCTATTTCTTTACCGTTCTCGCCGTGCTCGCCTGCCGCCAGCGCCTCTCTATAGCTGCCGATGAGTTCTTTCGAACGGGCCAGTGATCCCCCGAAGACCGGCGAACAAAGCAGGTTCATTCCCATGCGGCCGGCCTTGGGAAAGGTCGATTCCGACAATGCGGCCATCCACATCGGCGGCCGCGGTTTCTGCAGGGGCTTGGGGCGCACCATGACGTCTTCGAACTGGTAGTGGTCGCCCTTGAAGCTGAACCGCTCCTCGGTCCACGCGCGCTGTATGATCTCGACTGCTTCGTCGAACATCTCGGCGCTACGGGTCTGGTCGACGCCGAAGCCGTCGAACTCCACGGGCTGGTAGCCACGGCCCACGCCCAGCTCCACGCGACCGTCGCTCAACAGGTCAAGCATGGCGTAGTCCTCTGCCACGCGCACCGGGTTGTAAAAGGGCAGCACGACCACGCCCGTGCACAGGCGCACTTTTCTGGTAGTGCGCGCGATGGCCGCCAGCGTCAGCGAGGGTGAAGCACAAAAACCGTACTCGGTGAAGTGATGCTCAGCCGGCCACACTGAATCAAAACCGTATTCCTCAGCCGCCTGCATGATGGCCAGCTGCTCGTCGACCAGCTCCTTGTCCTCGCGACCCCGCGGCGCCTCGAAAAGATGTAACATCCCAAATTTCATTTTTCTCTCCTTGTTTTTTGCGACCCCGGCCAATGGGCGGCCAGCCGGTCCGGTTCGTGGCTGTCAGTTGTCGTTCACTATCACCTGTCTTGCTCCTTCCGAGCGGGCCAATGCGTCAAGCGCGTCGGCGGCGCCCTCGAGGGCTACCTTCGTTGTGACCATCGCGCCGAGGTCGAGCTCGCCTTTTCTCGCCAGCTCCAGCAGGCGCGGTATGTCGCGCCGCGGATCCGCGCTTCCGTACACGCAACCCTCTATGCTGCAGGCCTGGAAGAACCGTCCGACCCTTAGTTCGACGCTGTCGCGCGCCGACGGCATGCCTATGACCACCACCTTGCCGCCGGGCCCGACCATTCTCCACGCGGCCTCGATCGTCGCCGACTTTCCAACGGCCTCTATGACCACGTTGGGGCCGAAGCGGCACAGGGCCTTGACCTGCTTCGCCACGTCGTCGGCCGCGCCGTCCACGGCAGCAGTGGCGCCGAGGATTGCCGCGAGTTCACGACGCTCGGCGCTGACATCCACCGCCACTATGATCGCAGCACCCGCGATGCGCGCCGCCTGTACCGCCGCCAGTCCCACGCCGCCGCAGCCGATGACGGCCACCGATTGCCCGGCCTTTACCGCGGCGGTATTGAACACCGCGCCCGCGCCGGTCATCGCGCCGCAGCCCAGCAGGCAGGCCTGCTCAAGCGGCAGCCCGTCGGGCACCGGGATGCAACAGGCGGCGTTGACCACCGCCTGCTCGGCGAAACCGCCGATGGCACACAACTGGTGCACCACCTCCTCGCCGCTCCGCACGCGCGTGCTGCCGTCGAGCATGGTGCAGCCGATGCTCCCGGGCACCGACTGGAAACACAGGTGGGGCTTGTCGTCCTCGCACATGGGGCACTGACCGCAGGCCGGCGACAGCGAAACCACCACGCGGTCGCCTACCGCCGGCTGTTCGACTCCCTCTCCGGTTTCGACCACCACGCCGGCGGCCTCGTGACCGAGAACCACTGGCAACGGCGTGCGCAGGGTGCCCTCGGCGTTGGCGAGATCGCTGCGACACAGGCCGCAGGCGACCACCCTGATGCGAACCTCGCCGGCCTCGGGCGGCAGTAACTCGACCTCCTCCAGCTCGGGGCGAACGCCTGTTTCTCTGAGCACCAGCGCGCGGATAGTCGTCGAATCGCTCACTTGGACTCCCTGCCGAGTTCAACGCTCACGTTTTTTACCTGCGTGTACTCGGCGATGGCGTCGCGCCCGCCCTCGCGCCCGTAACCGGAACGACCCCGGCCGCCGAAGGGAGCGGTGTGCGGAATGCTGCCGTAGCTGTTGATCCACACCGTGCCCGCTCTCACGCCAGCGGCAAAGCGGTGCGCGCGGCCAAGGTCGGCCGTCCAGGCGCCGGCGGCCAGGCCGTAGTCGCTGTCGTTGGCCAGGCGCAGCGCCTCGCGCTCGCCTTCAAAGCGGGTCACCGCGAGCACCGGCCCGAACACTTCTTCACGCCACAGGCTGGAACCTGGCTCAACGTCGGCGAACACGACCGGGGCCACGTAGTAACCGCGTTCGTGTTCCGAGTGACCGCTGGCCACCAGGCGCGCTCCCTGCGAGGCCGCGTCGGCAACAAACGAATTGGCACGCTGCCGCTGTTCGGCACTGATGAGCGGACCGAGAAAGGTAGCCGGGTCGGCGGGGTCACCGGTATGCATGCCTTCCACCGCCGCCGCCAGGCCGTCGACCACCTGCTCGTAGACCGAAGCCTCCGCCAGCACGCGTGTGCCCGCCGCACAGGCCTGCCCCGAAAGCATGAACGCTCCGCTCACCAGCCCACCGATGGCACGACCGAGGTCGGCGTCTGCAAAAACAACGTGGGGTGACTTGCCACCGAGCTCGAGATGCAACGGGGTTATGTTGGCGGCGGCCGCGGCCTGCACGGCGGCGCCGGTGGCACTGCCGCCGGTAAAACTGATCTTGTCCACTCCGGGGTGGGACACCAGCGCGCGCCCCGCCTCCGGGCCACCGCTCACGATATTGATCACTCCGGGTGGCACGCCGGCCTCCTCGCAGAGGGTGGCCAGGTGCAGGGCCGACAGCGAGCCCAGCTCAGACGGCTTGATCACGACCGTGTCGCCGGCCGCGAGTGCCGGACCGATCTTGCTGCCGAGAAAAAGCGACGCCGTGTTCCACGCGTAGATACCCGCCACCACTCCCAGCGGTTCGCGCAGGGCGTAGTCCAGCGTGTGCTGCGAAGGCACGGGAACGACCTCGCCGTAGACCTTGTCTGCCCAGCCCGAGTAATACTCGAGGTTGCGCAGCAGGGCCTTGGATGTCACGCCAGTCGAGACCAGGGTGGCGAGCCCGGTGTCGAGCGTGTCGAGCGCAGCAAAAATCTCCCGGTCACGCCCGGCAAGTCGTGACAGCTCGAGCAGGACAAGCTTTCGTGCCACCGCATTGCACGACCAATCGGTCTCGTCGAACGCGGTGCGCGCCGCCTTGACCGCCGCGTCGACGTCGCCGGCAGTGGCGCTGGGTATCTCCGCCAGCTGCATCTCGGTGGCAGGGTTGATCGCGGCTATCGTCGCACCGCCGGACGCTGCCCGCAGCTGCCCGCCAAGCAGCATGCGCCAATCGCGATCCGGTCGCGCGGTGGCGGCGAGCGCGGCCTGGTAATCTGTTTTCGAATCTCCGACCATCACCCTACCCGCTACTCCCCGCCCTGGTCGCCAAAGGCACAGGTCATCAGCAGCTCGGCGCGCCCACGACCCACGTTGGCCCAGCGGTGAGGTATGTCGCCTTTGAAGTGCAGCGTGTCGCCCGGGGCAACCACGTAGTCTTCACCGCGTATGCTGAAACTCACGCGCCCTTTCAAGCAGTAGACAATTTCTTCGCCACGGTAGGTGATGTGCCCCTCGGACCCGCTATCGCCACCCACCTCTATGACAAGCAGGAACGATTCCATGCGCGGGTTGACCAGGGGCTCGGCCAGCACCGTGGTGACCACCGGCATCCCCACTCCGCTGCAACGCCCCGAACCGGCGGGGATATAACGCACTTCGTCGCGGGGATCTTCGTCCTCTACGAAGTACGAAATTTTACGATTGAGAGCGCCGGCCAGGCGCATGCACACGGCTATGGACGGGGTGAGCTCGTGGCGCTCCAGCTTGAGCACCGTACTCGGTGACAGGCCGGCCTTGTCGGCCAGTTGCCGCACCGACAGGCCCGCCTGCTCGCGGGTGCGCCTGAACTTGTCGGCAGCCCGGCGCACCGAAATCTCGTGCCCGCTACCGGTTTTTTCATTGGACTTTTCTGCTACGGCCATCGCTCGCCCCCGACCCCGCCGGCTACCGGAGTTGCTTATAGCCGATGAGCCATATCGTTGTCAATAGGCAACATTGTTGCCTACTCTAAGCAGCAAGAGGCAGCCCTGCTACCTTTAACGCAAAAGGGGCCACTCGCCCTTGCGAAAGAACGAGACAAGGTGGGGGCCGACCACGTGCGGGCGGGTAAAGGTTATGGCGTGGGCACCACCCTCGATGGTGTTGAGTTCGAGACCCGGCAGGTCTTCGGCCAGGAGTTTTGAGCTCGAATAGGGCACCACCTTGTCGGAGTCGCCCCACAGCGCCATAACCGGCAGCCCGCTCGCGCCCAGCGCTCGGTAGCTGTCGCGCAGGTCGCTCAACGGGTACTCGACCAGCGTGGAAGCCAGCGCCTCAACGTATCCCGGGTAGCGGAGCTGCTCGTTGTAACGCTCTACGAAATCGCGGGGCGCACCCGGCAGGGCCGCCATCTGCTCTACCCTTGAACTGAGCACCCTCGGAGCGAAAACCGAAAACAACCACTCCCCCACCAGCGGCAGGCGCGTCAACCTGGCCGCCAGCGGCAAGCCCACCGGGTAGCCAGCCGGAGCGATAAGCGCCAGGGCCGCCACGCGCTCGGGCCTGCGCGCGGCATACTCGGTGACGATGGCGCCACCCATCGAATAGCCCACCAGGGCCACGCGCGCACTCTCGGCCGTGAGTCCATTGATGACGCCATCGAGCTGCCGATCGAAAAGCTCAATGTTATACGGCGGCCCGGGGCGATCAGAAAAGCCTCGGCCGTAGTTGTCATAGACGACCACCCGGAGGCCGGCATCGAGCAGGTAAGGCAGGACGCCGCGCCAGACGAAAGACGGTACAGAAAACCCGTGCACGAGGATTACCGTGTCAGCGTTCTCTTCTCCGCTGACCTGGTAGTGCACCCAGCCGTCAGGCAGCTCAAGAAAGCTGCCGCCCAGGCGCTCGCGCTCGGCCGCGTCGAGCGGAACGGTTTCATCGGCAACAGCCTGCGCAGGCAGCAGTACCAACAGCGAAAACAAAAACGCTGCCACCAGGCACAGACATCTCGACCCCCTGCCGATTTTCATGCGCCACAGGGTAGCCGAAAGCAACCGCCCAGCAAAAACTCAGCCGAACGACGATACCAATTCGTCCATCCGGATCAGTAACCGCTTTCCCTTCCTGTAGACAGGTCCGGACGCGCTTGCTTGCGCGACCGGACCCGCTTCAGTGGCGAAACGCTCGGCCCTCAGGGTAGCGGCGGCGTGTTCAACACGCTGCCCACGCACTCCGCGGGCCACCCATTCGCGAAGTGGTTTCCCTTCCAGCTGTTCACACAGGAACCTGCGATATCGGACGCCTCGTCGTAGGCATCGGTGGAGGGACTCATGACCGAGGTCGACTTCTGCACAGAGTTGCCCGCCGTGTCCAGCTCAATCCCTTCACCGGAGGGCTCCGCGACAAACACCTTCGATAGCTTATTGCCGGTTGCAGTGCCCCACAGATCGACACCGTCATCGGGGGGTCCGAGGATCACCACGCCCGACAACTTGTTCTTGTTGCCCTCGAGCTCGATGCCGTTGTCGCCGCTGGAGACCGTGTGGGCTGACTTGATCTTGTTACCGTCAGCGGTGTTGGAGATATCAATACCTTCGTCGCCGTTGTCGGCAGCCGAAATATTAGAAAGCGAGTTCTTGTTACCATCTATCCAGAAGCCATCGTCGAGGTTGCCGTAGGAGGTCACGAACTTCAGCTTGTTTCCGTCGCCCTCGATATCGAATCCATCGATATCGTTTGAACGAGCGACAGAATTAGTGACCTGGTTCTTGTTCCCGACCAGCACAACCCCGGCATCGTCGTTGCCCCAGGACGTGACCTGGCTGAGCTTGTTGCCGTCGGACTTGACGTCAAAACCGTCGTCCCAGCCCTCGGTGGCGTGCACCATGCTGACCGTGTGGCCGCCCCCGCCGCCCAGCTCAACGCCGTCCTGGCAGTTGCGTATCGCGCCGTTGGCCAGCGTGTTCTTGGTTCCGTTCAAAAACACGCCGTCCATCAGGACCGCGGTAAGGTCGTCTGCATGGTCACCGCAGACGATATAGAAGCCGTTCATATCAAGCGTTGCCGAGCCGGTAAGTGTAAGCGCCGCGGTTCCATCGCCGGTGTCGGTGCAGACAAGGGCGGCATCCATCGTCGTGACCCCGCTTGTCAGCGTATCGCCACAAGCGGGGTTGGCACCGGCCGACGACGGCAGGATCAGCGCGCACACGGAAAACAAGTACAGCACAGGAAGGGCCAGGCCGGCCCGCAGAAATGATTTCATGATAAAGTCCCCCTTGCGGCCACGCTCAGCGGCGGGCAGCAGGCTCAAGTAAACCACTGCGCTCCCGTCCCCGTCAAGGGATAGCACTGCATCTACCGGGTAACATGAATGATTTATACCCGTTCGGGGGGGGGGGGGCCCTGACCGGGGGGGCAGGCCCCCGGCCCTTGCCGAATCGTCAACCGCCGTTGCCCTTTCCACCCACCGCCAGTTCGGCCAACCGCCTTACGTAGCCCTCACGGTAACCGGGGTATAGGAAGTCGAATCCGCTGGCGCGCAGCAGCGCGTTGCTGCAACGCTTGCCGCCGGTGCCCGCGCTCACCGCCGATAAAACAGCTGCCGCGTCCAGCTCGTGGCCCAGCTCCACCGCCGCCCACGCGGCGACCTCGTGGCGAGTAGCCGGTGTGTCGTCGACCACGTTGTACACGGGCGCGGGTTGGGCGAGGCCAGCCAGGTGTACCAGCGCGCGAGCGGCATCACCTACCTGCACGCGGTTGGTAAACGCCGGGCGGTCTGGAAGGCGCAGCTCGCCCGCGGCGACCGAGCGCAGGAACGCGCCCGGGCCGGGGCCGTAGATGCCCCCCAGCCTGGCCACCACCACTTCGGCCCGCGTTCGGGTGCGGGCCAGTTGCTCGGCTTCGAGTATGACCGCGCCGTTGAAACGCAGCGGCCTGGTATCGTCGTGTTCGTCGACCCAGCCGCCGTCATCCTGCGCGTATACAGCGGTACTCGAAGCCAAAACCAGGCGGCGCAAGTCCGAGCAGGCCGGGGTCGCCAGCAGCGTGGCCAGCCCGTCGAGATACACCGCGCGGTAGGCCTGCTCGTCGCCGCGATCAGGCGAGGCCGTAAAAACAACGAGGTCGACGCCGACCGGTATCGCGCTCTCCAACAAGCCCGACAGCGAGGCCGCATCCGTGAGATCAGCGATAAGCGGCCTTACGTTATCGGGCATGACAGCGGGCTTGCGGCTGAGCGCGTACACCTGTCGCCCGCCGTCGGCCAGCAGCCCTGCTACGCGCGACCCCACGCGCCCACAGCCGGCCACCAGCACCGCGCCGGGAGAATCGCTCAAGGCTGTTTACCCATGGCCTTCAACTGCTGCTCGAAGCGCTCGCAGGGATCGAGATCATCGGCTCGGGGGGTAAACCACAGGTAGTCAAAGGGCAGGCGGCCGTCAAAGTGCTCAGCGTAGTCGGCCGGGTGCTGCTCGCCTATGGTCACCTCTACGAAAGCGACCGAGAACAGCCCTTCGCGGGTACCCGCGGGAAGATGCCAGGCCACGCCGCGGTCGAGCCGGGTGTGCCCCAGGCCCGCGATCAACACCGCGCCGTCTTCTCCAGCTCCGTTTTCGTCGGCCAGCGCGCCGGCCATGCGCGAGTCACGCGACTGCTGAACATTGAGCATGGCGTCGACCATGTGGCCACTGGCGTAGCCGCAGTGCGATTCGATAATCTCGCGCCTGAGTTCGGCAACGGCCTTGTCATCGAGCGGAGTATCCACCGGCGCCGAAAGCCCGCGGGCCTCGCCCCGGCTTATCCCTACGCCGACCAGTTGCAGGTCTCGCTCCAGCGCCACGTTAAAAATCGGGCGATACAGTTGCCAGTCCGGCCAGCCACTCGAGTCCCAGTCCAACGCCCGCCTCAGCCCCGCCGCCGTGCAGCCTCGCCGCCCTCGGTCTCGACAGGCGGCCCAGGCCTGCTCGGCCACTGCGGGGCCGAGCATCTCGAGCAGCAGCGCCGGGTGGCGACCGGCGTCCACCAACCCGCGAAGCACCGCGGCCTGCAGGCGATGGTGATCGGGGTTATCGTGTTGCTCGCCGAGCAACACGAGCCGTGCGCCTCGCGCAGCCTCCTTCACCTCTCCGCAGTCAACCACCTTGGCAGCGTCCACCGACCAGCAACTGCCCACCAGTGGATGATCGCGGTGGTGGGCACTGCGCCAGCCCGTGCCCAGGCTGCAACCCGCCAACAGCAGGCAAAGGGCAACCGCGACCGTCTCTTTCAACAACAATGCCACCGTGGTTTTACGGCCGTCCCGCGCGGGGCACCTCAACGCGCACCAGCTCAATGCTGCCACCCAGCTGCTCAAGCGCTTCTTCGGGTTCCGAGGTCGGGGCCGCGCAGATAAACAACGTGCGCCCGTCTTCACCGCCCAGCATGCAGGCAAACGATTCGCTGGCCAGCTCCACGCGGTCGCTGATGCGGCCCCCTTCGTGCACGCGCAACAGCTGGTTTCCGAATACCGTGGCCACCCAGATGGCGCCCTCGGCGTCCAGGCAACACCCGTCGGGGGCCACGCCCTCCAGTTCGGCCCAGCTGCGGCGGCCCGACAGCGACCCATCGGCGGCTATGTCGAAGGCCGTCAAGCAGCCGGCAAAGGTTTCGCAGATGATCAAGGTACTACCGTCGGGCGTGATCACGGCACCGTTGGGAAATTTCATCTTGTCGGCGGCTACACTGACGGCGCCGTCTCGTTCTACCATGAGCAGGAGCGCATCGCTGGGCGTGGGATCGTCACCGTAGATGTCCGAGCCGAAGTTGCCCACGTAGGCGCGCCCCTGCTCATCGACCACCATGTCGTTGCAGTGCCAGGTGGCCAGGCCCGACAGGTCGGCCACCTCGACCAGGCCGTCGGGGTCCAGGCGCAGCAAGCGCCGGTCGCGCATGGAAACCACCAGCATGCGCCCCGCGTCGGCCGCACCGTCGTCGGGCAACCAGCCTAAGCCCGAGGGTGACTGCTCCACCCGGCACACCAGTTCTACAGAACCGCTTTCGTCCACCGACTCCACCACGCAACGGTGCATGTCAGAATAGTAGAGGCGGCCGTCCTTCCACCGCGGCCCTTCGCCAAAGGCCAGGCCCGACACCAGGGTTTCGGTTTTATAATTCATAGCAGGCCCCCGCGGCGCGCCACGAAAAATCAACGCGCCAGTGACCGTCGCTACACGCGTCGGCGAGAAGAAACAAAAGCTGGGGAGAAAGCGGAAGTGTCAGTGCCAGGTCAGGCCGGCAGTGGCCAGCGACGACTCCACGAAGCGTTGAACGCTGGACTTCATGAGGTAGGTAACGTGGGCACCGTCGAACCAGTGCACCGGCGGTCGTCCCCAGTGCCGCCACAGCGCGTCGGCCTGGTAAGGCCGGGCCAGGCGGTCGGCCAGGCCGGCAAAAATAAAACGCTTGTCCCTGGCCACCTGCGGAGCGAAACTCAGCGGGTTGACCACGCTCGTCACCCGCGCGAGTCGCTGGTAGCCCTGCTCGCTGGCGAGCGGCTTGCGGCCAGGTATCGGAATCTCGTTATCACGCACGAGGCCGGCAAAATCGACGGCGGGTATGCCGGCAATCACGCAGTCGGCCGACTCCAGCCCGCTGGTGAGTGAAGCAGTGAGCGAGCCGAGCGACAGTCCGTACAAGCCCACCGGCTGGCCATCTTCGCTCTTGAGCCAACCGACCAGTCGCCGCAGATCCCAGGCAGCCTGCGCGAAGCAGTAGACCATCGACATGAAATCGGCGGCCAGCAGTTCACGACCGCTGGCCCTGCCGGGTGCGCGTGGACCGTGCAGCGGCAAAACGGGAAACGCGAGATTCAAGCCGAGCTCGCTGTGAAGTTTGCGCGCGTTGAAACCGGTGAACGCGGTGGCCGGTCCTCCCATGCCGAAGCCGTGAACACACACCAGCCACGGGCGCGGCGGGCCCGGGTAGCGAAGCACGTAAGCGTGAAAGCGACGGTTGGGCTCCAGCGCCTGCCAGCGCTCGCGGCCCGGCTCGCTCGGCCAGGGCTCGTAGAGGCTGGGGTAACTCAGCTGCTGGTACTGCAACCGCCGGAGCCCCTGCTGAGACACGGCGCGTCCCAGTGATACTTCTTCGACCGGCGGCGGGTCGCGATGGTAGCCGGACGGGTCGGCCAGCCAACCTCGTTGCTCAAACAACTGCTCGGCGTCTGCCAGCTGGGCGAAGCCCTTGGAGATTCGTTCTTCAAGGTTACGCCCCGCCGCCAGGTTGGCGGCCAGCGCAAATCCCCTGTCGAGGGCGGCTTCCGCCATCGCGCCCAACGACGGGCCGGGCCGCGGGACCCGCAGGCGCAGGTCGCTTTCGCGGTAACCCTTCCAGGTGTCGCTGAGGGTGTTGGCGGCAGACCGGGCCGACAGGGCAAGGTTGTCCAGGTAGTTTCCCAACGGCTTAAGCTAAGCCCGCAGGAGTACTGCTGTCAATAGCTTTCTGTGCGCTTGCCGTTACCCAGGCCTCCAGAATAACAAGGTTTGTGAGCAGAACCGGGAAAGCAGCACAGCGGTTCGCAACATCGACAAGCAGGGGTGACGTTCCCGTATCCGGAACGCAGCAAGTGGGCGCCCTCCGCGGTCAGGCGGCGCCGTGTAACAGGGAGCGGGTGATGATGACCACGGTCTTTTCCAGTCCGGCCGTACGGTGCACCAGCGATGCCTGGTAGTCGGGGTCGCGTATCATGTCGATGAAAGCCTCGCGGTCGGGGTACTGCACGACAGCCACCTGGTCCCAGTCGTCGGTCTCGCCGATGACGAGCTGCTCGGCAGTGCCCCATAGGGGAAGACAGCCTCCGCGTTTCTCGACCTCGGCCAGGGCGGCGATGCCATACAGGGTGTAGGCCTGCTCACCGCTCATGCCCGCCTCGGCCAGTTCATGGCCGGCGGGATAGCGAGCGTGGTCGTAGAAGCGAAGCAGGTTGACGTACAGCAGCGGTCTCGTCCCGTCTGCCCTGTCGCTGTCGTCTGACAACAGTTCGAGCAGCTGGCCCCGGTCAGGATTAATGCCGCCCAACCCGTGGGCCTGCTCCAGCTCGGCGAGTAGGGCGTCTACTTCCTGCTGGCTACGCTTCATCGCCGCTGCTCCATGCCACCATTCATGCCGACAGTCGTACGGCAGAAACGATGCAGCAACAACGCCGGGTTCAGCTGCCGCTCACGGTCACTATCGACTTGGCCTTGCGACGGACATCTTTCTCGCCGAAAGGCACCTTCTTGTACTTGCCCTTCACGTAGCGCCGCGTCTGGTCGGCAAAATGAGGCGAGGCCGGGTCGTTGCTCACTCCGTAGGGGACAAGCGTGTAGACCTTCGGCAGCCTGGGCAGGGTGCGCAGTTGCGACGACATCATGAAGTCCGACCCGGCGTTGATCGTCCAGGTGCCATCGGCAGAGGGATTAGGAAAGGCCCCGCAGGAACCACCGCCGTGGCTACCCTGCCATATACCCTGCAACTCGCCGTCGGAGCCGCCGAAGCCGTACTTCGACCCGTCGGCCAACTGTATGAAGTTAATGTCTCCCCAGCGCGGCAGCGGCGAATCGTAGTGCCCGGCCAGGTAGTAACTGTTCAGGTGGGCGACAGCGTCGAGAAAGGCCTGGTGGGCTCGCTGCAGGTCGAGATCGCTCACGGTTTCGGGATGATCGGGCAGGTCGTAGAATTCGCGTATGCGCGAAACCTCGGGCGAGGCGGGTGCTGCGCTGCCGAGCACCGCGTCCTGCACCCAGTAGCCGTTCCATTCGTGCCACAGGGCATAGCCACGTGACCTGGCCGTGGCCCGCGGTTTGCGCTTGAAGCGCAATAGCTCCGAAAATGCGTTCTGCACCAGCGGATCTCCGCCGTCACCGTACTGTGCCATTGCCCGTTCCAGCACCGGAATCATCCACACCGCGCCCAGCAGCGCGGTGTCCAGCGAACTCTTGCGCGCGCGGCCATGCGAGTGCCGCTGCCTGGACTGTATGAGGTCCACCACGCGCTGCGCTCTCGCGCCGAGATAGTCGCGGACAAAATCCCTGCCGCGCAGCCAACCGGGATAGCTCCATGGGTCTATACCCCAGGCTCCGCCGTTGACCAGCCAGTCGGGCTGGTTGCACGCCTGGTAGTAACCGCCCGGGTCGTTGGTGGAACCGGGAAGGCTGGCGAAGTCGATCACGGCACCCAGGGCAGTGGCCGATATGCTGCCATCCACGCAGTACTCCCAGTAGTAAGAGTCGTCGCGATCGCGCAGGCGATTGAGCCAGGCGTAGCCGATGTTGCCATCGACGTCACCGTACATTGCCTGGGCGCCATCGATCTCCATCATCGAAAACGCGGCATCCAGTTCCGTTGCGCTGTCGGCCCCGGCCATGGCCAGCATCTGCCCCAACACTCCCGTGCGGTTTTCCATGCTCATGGCGGCCGCGTAGTAGAGCCCCCCCTCCTTGGCGAATATCGGTCCGTGCTGCGTTGACAGCACCTCGAACTGAACCGACGACGAATCCTTTACCTCGATGGTTTCAGTTACGCTCGAAAGCGGCAGCGACGCGCCATCGTACATGTAACGCAAGGGGTCGGCGGGGTCCGGGGTTACATAGAAACAGTCGCCCCGGTCACCCGAGTTACGGGTCAGCGCCCATCCCACGCGATCCGAGGTGGCAAACAGGAACAAGGGCAGGCCAGTGGGGCCTCCCCCGTGAATAACGGTGTCCGGTGTAACGTAGGCCTTCTCGTACCAGCGGTTGAAGCCCGACCAGGGCGTGTGCGGATCCACCTGCACGATCACGCCCTTGTTGCCCGTGAGCGAGTTGGCCAGCACGACGCCGTTTGAGCCCTCACCGCACTCGGTGTCCTGGCCTTCCTGGGCTTTCTCTTTTGTGGCCTGCAGCAACTGGCGGGCCACGCCGGTGTACTGGGCGTAGGCTATTATGTCCTGGCCGGTCAGCGGACGGGCGCCGGGTGGAAGCTCACCGGCGTTCTCGAGACCCCAGAGATTGGCACCTGCCGCAAAGGCCGACGCGATCTCCTGAACCTCGGCGGGTATGGCGGTCCACTGGGCGTAGGCCGTGCGATAGACCCCGGTCAGCCGTGCCTGCATGTCGTTGCAGACGTTCTTGCCCTCGGGGCACGCACTGGAGGTGTTTCCAGCGCCCAGGCTGGCCGCGCTGGTGCCGGTAGCCGCCAGTATGAGCTCGAAGGCCTCCTTGCCCCGGTCGGCCGCCTGGGCGTAGCCGTCGCCGAAGGCGGCATCGGCCATGGTATCGGCGATAATGTAGGGCACCCCGTAGCGATCCCTGGCGATTTCGGCCTGCCAGGCCTGCGCGCTTCCGGCAAGCAGCAATACCGACAGCAGAGCCACCACTCCTTGTTTACCTGTTCTCGCCATGATGCCCTTTCCTCCAGTGTTTTCAGTAGCATAGCCAATTTCGGCCGGCGCGTCGCGGTGCCGGTCGGTGACGGCCCCACGGGCACCGCCACGGCTTCTCAAGTCTCACTTGAATCATAAATAACCCCTCCCTACCCCCTTTGTCAAGTCAGACTTGCACTTCAATTGACACTTGATAGACTTGGCCCCGGTGGGAGGTCTATCGCCACGGTGACGGCCACCCCCACCCGGGGGAACAGCAGCAATGGGAATACAGGAAAGAAGGAGTCGCGAGCGCGAAGCGCGAAAATACGCCATCGTCAGCGCCGCCACCGAGCTGTTCACCGACAGGGACTACAACACCACCTCCATGCAGGATATCGCCGATCGCAGCGAGCTCAACATAGCCACGCTCTACTACTACTTCTCCAGCAAGGAGATCCTCTACCTGGCGGTACTGGTGCGCGCGATAGAGTTGATCCTGCCCGAACTCGAGAGCGTATCGTCAGGCAACGGAGACCCGCTGCAGAGACTGCAGCGCATCTCGCTCACCTACTGCCGTTTCATCGAGGCGCACCCGGAGGCCCAGGCCATCATCCACTGCCTTCAGAGCCAGACGCTCGCGCCTGCGAACGAAGAAGAGCAGGCACTGGTTGAGCGAGCCTACACCGGAACGAGGCACGCCATGGGCACTGTTGCCAGGGTGATCGCCGACGGCGTCGACCAGGGACTGCTTCGCGACCTCGACATCAGGGAAACTACGGCGCTGTTCTGGGCGGGCCTGAACGGTGTCATACAGATGGCCACCAACAAGGGCGTGTTCAAGGAGCCCCTGGACGGCCCCCTGCTCGACCGCTGGCTTGACCTGCTGCTCGGCGGCCTCAAGGCCACCCACTGACCGTCAGCCAGCCGACCTGAGTTCGAGGGTATCCACGCTCGCGCCTGCCGGGCGGGTGACGGCGTGCAACAGCGACTCGGCCACGGTCGAGGGCTGCATGGGCGCGCCCGCGAAGGCGAGGTAGCCTTGCTCGTCCCACAGCCCGATCGCGCGCGCGGCTTCGTCGGGATCCCAGTCTTCCATGAAGCCGCCGCTGGTCGCCCCCGACCTTAGCAGGGTCACCCGGATGTTGTCGCCGCGTAACTCGGCCCGCAGCCCACGGTTAAACAACTCCAGGCCGGCCTTGGTGGCGGTGTAGGTCGACAACAACGGAAAAGGATTGAGCACCGCCTCCGAGCCTATGTTGACGATCTGCCCTCCACCCGATTTCTTCATGAGAGGCACGGCCTCGCGGCTGCACAACAGCGGGCCGCCGAGGTTGGTGTAGACGGTCTCACGCAGATCCGCGTCGGAGGCCTCTTCGATAGAGTGCAGGCGGCCGATGGCAGCGTTGTTGACCAGCAGGTCCAGCCGGCCGAACTCACGCGCTACGGTAACAAAAGCAGCGCGCACGCTGTCCGCATCGGCAACATCGGTCGGTACGGCCAGCGCCTGCGCGCCCAGCCCGGCGGCGACGCGCTCGAGTCGCTCACGTCCTCGGGCCAGCAAGGCTACCCTGGCGCCGGCATCAACAAGACAACGGGCAACGGCTTCGCCAATTCCGCGCGAGGCCCCGGTGACGACCGCCACGCGGCCGGCAAGTTCAGCGGCAGCACTACCCTGAGCCAGCATGGCGGCCAGCATCCTGTCCCCCCGCGCCCAGTGCAAGCGCCGCTGACACCTGCACTCCCGTGGGGGCCATCGGTCAAGCTACGCCGGCGGTCGCATGGTCAGGCCCACCAGCGTGTTGAGAAAATGTTCAACCTGGTCGTCCGGCCGGCCGGCGAACTTCATCTGCGCGAGCATGTGGGCCGAGCCTACCACCAGCCTGGCGTCGTCGTCAGCGTCAACGTCGGCTGCGACGCTGCCCTCACCCTGCCCGCGCTCAATGGTGTCACGCATGATGGCCACGATCTTTTCCTGCAGCTCGAGGTAGCGCGGCCAGGTGTCCTCGCCCACGGCCGTGCTGTAGTCGAGCCACACCCGCGCCACGTCGGGACGGCGATTGACGCCTTCTACGAACGCGCGAGCATGACGGCGCACGACCTCGGGCGCCGGGCCACCGGAGCCGTGGACGCTCTCGGCCATCTCCAGGAGAAAGCCGGCCACCTCGGCGATCACCGCGTCGACCAGGCTTTCGCGGCTCGGAAAGTACACGAACACCGTCGACACCGCGCAACCCGCCTCTTCGGCCACCTGGGCGTGGCCCGCCCGCCCCAATCCCAGGCGGGCGAACACCGCCACGGCCGCCTCTATGAGCTCTTCACTGCGCTGTTCGGGCGAAAGCCGGCGGCGTTTTTTTTTATTGCTAGTTGTGTTCCTTGACACGACAGCTTCCAGTGAGCTACACTCTTAGCGCTATTGAGTGATTTGTCAATAGTTGTTGTAAGCGAAGCCGCCGGGCAGCAAGCTGCCGTGAGAACAAAAACAGGAGCCGCCATGAGCAAGCCAGCCGCCAGTCCCACTGACCTCAGCCCCCTGCCCCCCGAACACGCCGTGCCCGAAGAAAGCCTGGAATCTTACGAGCTGGCCTTCGGGCAGCAGATGACCACCTGGGCCGAGATACTGAATGACAACGGTGAGCGCCTGCAGGCCGGCAGGTTCTCGCTGCACTGGATGGAGACCGACAAGGCCAACTGGGGACGACGCGCCAAGCCGTCGTCGCGCGGCATGACCTACGCCGACACAAACCGGGTGGAGCCCTACGGGCAGATGCCCGAGAAAGCCGAGTGGCTCAACTTCGCCCCGCGTGGTTCGGTGCGCGACCCCTACGCCCAACGTATGCCGGTACTGTCAGCCTACGACGTCGTTGATCGCAACGAACTATGGGCCGAGAACGTCATCACGCTTTACGAAGAAGCCAAGGCCAGGCAGTGGAACGCTACCCGCGACATACCCTGGGATGAACTCAAATCCCTGCCCGAGGACCTCGAGAAGGCCACCTGCCAGTTGTGTACCTTTCTTACCGAGGTCGAGTTCGTGGCCGGTGACTTTCCGGCCAAGTGGTTGTACCGCATCCCCCAGGACTTTCTCGAGGTGAAGAGTTTTCTCGCCACCCAGTTGATGGACGAGGCCCGTCACCAGGAGGTGTTTCGCAAGCGCGCCATCGCCGGCGGCGGCCTGCTGCACGCGTCGCCGGGCTTCGAGTGGGCCTTGAAGGCCATCATGGAAGCGCCGTCGCACACCATGGGCACCTTCCTGCTGAACCTGCTCGGCGAAGGCCTGGTACTGTCAATCTTCCGCTCGGGCGAAATGATAGCCAAGACGCACGTGGACAAGGAAATCTTTCGCCTCTGCCTGCAGGACGAAGCCCGCCACGTGAGCTATGGCGTCATGGAGCTCAAGAACCACCTCGACAACGTGCCCGATCGCGACGCGGCGCTCGAAGACATGCACCGTTTTGCCGACGTTGGCGAGATGGTGATACTGACGGCGTTTACCGAGGCTGCACTGATAGAGCCCCTGGCCATACTACTGGGAGGGGGAGTCAACCGCATAGAGCAGGGGCTGGAGCAGGCGGGAGCCCTGTGGGGCAATTTCATAGAGGAGTACCTGGGCCGCTGCCGGCGTGCCGGCTTTGATCGCAGTGAACGCTGCGGTATCCCCACGCAGGCCCCGTGGTTACAGTAGTGGCCGACGCGCAGGAAGAAAGCGCGGTACAAGGAAAGAACGCCGAGCCCCTGGAGTTCCCCTCGCTCGCGTGGTTCGAGCGCCTGGCTGCGCTGATGAACGACAACCGCGCGCGGCAGGAAAAACTCGGCTACGTGGATTGCGTGGCCGGCTTCTCGGTGACCGGCACCCGAGCGCTGGCCGTGCAGGTGACCTTCGACGAGTTCGAGGCCACCGACGTACGCGTTACCGGCGAAACAGACTCCAACCGCGCCGACTTCACGCTGGAGGCTGAGCTCGAGACCTGGCAGGCAATGATAGAAAGCATCGCGGCGGGCAACGGTCGCCCGGCACTGGACCAGACGCTCAACCGGCTGAGCCACATGGGCACTCCCCTGCACCTGCTCTCGGATGATCCGCTGCGTCGCGACATGTACTTTCGTTTCAACCAGAGCCTGCAGGAATTCTTCAACGCCTCGGCGGCCTTCACGACCAGCTTTCCCACCTCCTGAGCCGCCTGGCATGGCCCGCCGACACGGACACTATTACGTAGACGACACCTGCATTGGTTGCGGGGCTTGCGATCACGCCTGCCCCGGCAAGGTGGACGCGGTCTACGAAGTAGCAGGCGATTTCCTGGGCCGTTTCGCCATCGTCGCGGAGGAGTGCATAGACTGCGACCTCTGCGTGCCGCTGTGCCCGGTCGACTGCATACACGACGCCCGCAACGAGGGCATAGCCAGCAAGGATGGCGACCTCGAGCAGATCAAGAAACTCCAGTCCTGGGCGCAAGCCCGTCCCCAGGCGCTGTAACGCGCGCTTTTTTCAGCGCGGCGCCACGGCTAGATTCCGCAGGCTCACGCTGCGCGAAATCACGCTCCGCGAAACCACAGGGGGTTACCTTGCCGATGAACAAATTCTACACAGCCATTGCCTGCGCCCTGTTGCTTGCCGCCTGCGGGCAACACGAGGGCCCGGGCAACATAGAAGGCGCGGGCCAGCCCGACTCCATGGCAGCCGACAAGACGGCCCGCCAGGCGGCGACCGCCGATGTCCTGGCCAACCGTGCGAAAGCCGGTGCAACAGACAAGCAGATCCTGTTCGGCGACCTGCACGTACACTCCACCTTTTCGGCCGACGCTTTCATGATGAGCCTGCCCATCCTCCAGGGCGAAGGCGCACACCCGGTGGCCGACGCCTGCGACTTTGCGCGCTACTGCTCCAACCTCGACTTCTGGAGCATCAACGACCACGCAGAGGCCATAACTCCCCTGCGTTGGAAGGAAACCACCGACACCATTCGCCAGTGCAACGAGCTGGCCGGTGACCCCGACAACCCCGACGTGGTAGCCTACCTCGGCTGGGAGTGGACGCAGATCGGAATGACCCCCGACAGCCACTACGGGCACAAGAACGTCATCCTGCGCGACCTCGACGACGACAAGATCCCCGCGCGGCCCATACACGCCGGCGGCATGGCCGGACAGGGCATGCGCACCCGCCAGACCTTCCTCCAGCGCTGGTTCCCCGTGGTGGCCGACTGGCAGAACGCCCAGCGCTACCTCAACGCCAACACCTTCCAGGAAGAAATCGGCGAGACTCCCATCTGCGCTGACGGCGTTGACACCCGCGAGTTACCCCTGGACTGCTCGGAAGAAGCGGCCTCACCCGACGTGCTCTACGAAAAGCTCGCCCAGTGGGGCCACGAGTCGATCGTCATACCGCACGGAACCACCTGGGGCCTCTACTCGCCACCGGGCGGAACCTGGGACAAGCAGCTGGCCGGCGCCATGCACGATCCCCAACGACAGACCCTGGTCGAGGTGTTCTCGGGCCACGGCAACAGCGAAGAGTACCGCAGCTGGCGGGCCGTGGATCTCGAACAGCAGGGAGCCGATGCCTGCCCAGCGCCCGAACCCGGCTTCGAGGCCTGCTGCTGGCGCGCGGGTGAGATCATCGGCAATCTCTGCGATGACCGGGATTCAGATGAGTGCCGCGAGAAGATAGTCGAGGCCCGCGCCAACTACCTGGCCGCGAGCCCGTCGGGGCGACTGACAATCCCGTGGGCGCCGCTGGTCGAGTGGGGCAACTGCGACGAATGCAGCGACTGTTTCCTGCCCTCGATGGCGTACCGGCCGGGCAACTCGGTGCAGTACATCATGGCGATCTCGAACTTCGAGGAAGAAGACAAGGACCCACGACGATTTCGCTTCGGCTTCATGGCGTCGAGCGACAACCACACCGCCCGCCCCGGTACCGGCTTCAAGGAATTTGACCGGCAGGCCAACACCGAGGCCGCCGGTGCCCGCGACGAGACCTGGGCCGAGCGCTTGATGCCCAGCTACCTCGAGCCGCAGGGAAACCGGTCCCGACAGGTCACACCGGGCGACCCGGCCGCCATGCGTACGCAGATCGTCGACTTCGAACGACAGGCGTCGTTCTTCATGACCGGTGGACTGGTGGCGGTGCACTCCCCGGCGCGTGATCGCGGAGCGATCTGGGACTCGATGGCACGCCGCGAAATCTACGGCACCAGCGGCCCGCGCATACTGCTCTGGTTTGACCTCCTCAACGGCCCCGACGGCGAGGTGCTGCCCATGGGCAGTGAGCTTGAGCTGGCCAACAACCCGCGCCTGCGCGTACGCGCGGCCGGCAGCTTTGAGCAGACCGAGGGCTGCCCCGAAGAATCGCTGTCGGGCCTGTCACCCGAGCGACTGGCCTACCTCTGCCGCGGCGAGTGCTACAACCCGGGCGAAAAACGCCGGCAGATAACCCGCATAGACGTGGTGCGCATCAGGCCGCAGGAATCGCCGGACGAAGACGTGGCTGACCTCATCGACGACCCCTGGCGCAGTTTTGACTGCCCGGCCGACGCCGACGGCTGCACGGTGGAGTTCGACGACCCCGAGTTCCTGGGCAGCGAACGAGAGGCGCTCTACTACGCGCGCGCCATCGAAGAGCCCACGCCCACGGTGAACGCCGGCGGATCGCGTTGCGAATTCGACGAGCAGGGCGACTGCAAGCCCGACCCCTGCTACGGCGACTACCGCAGCGACTACGACGACGACTGCCTGGAGCCGGCCGCCCACCGCGCCTGGTCATCGCCGATATTCCTTACGCCGGCGGGCGGCTGAGCCGGTCAGAGCTTGCGCGCCAGCAGCAGGCCGTCGCCCACGCTTATCATCACTGCTTCAACGCGCGGGTCGGCGACCACGGCGTCGTTGAGACGACGCATGGCCACCGTGCTCTCGGATTGATCATCTTCGCGCACCACCTGCCCCAGCCACAACACGTTGTCGAACACGATCAACCCTCCCGCGCGCATGCGCGGGAGCAACTGCTCGTAGTAGTCGCGGTAGCCGGTCTTGTCGGCATCGATGAAGGCAAAGTCGATGTCGTCATGCTCGGACAGCGCGCGCAGGGTTTCGGCGGCAGGGGCGATGCACAGCTCTATGGTGTCGTCCAACCCGGCCCGCGTGAAATAGCGTCGCGCCATCGAGGTCCACTCCTCGCTGACGTCGCAGCACAGCAGGCTGCCCCCCGGCGCGAGCCCGCTGGCAATACAAATCGCGCTGTAGCCGGTAAAGGTACCCACCTCGACCGCCTTGCGGGCACCCATCAAGCTCACGAGCATGGTCAACAGGGCTCCCTGGTCGGGCGCTATCTGCATCATCGAGATGTCGCCCATGCCCAGGGTCTCCTCGGCGAGCTCTTCGAGCAGCGAGCGGTGCCCGGTGTCGTGCCCGCTGCGATGTGCGCACAGGTATTCGTACAGTCCCTCGCTGAGCGGCGTCGGCAGAAGGCTCATCCCATGCCCCCCCCTTCACCGTCGCGCTTTCGCCGGGCCGCGGCGCGGGCGCGCGACACGACCTCTTCGGGTACCGGCTCCATCCAGCTCATGCCCTTGAGCATGAGCGACGGGGTGAGAAACCTCATCCAGCGGGCGGCGAGCAGCTGCGGACTGTAGCGCGGAGCGACCACCTCGCGCAGCTTGTTCTCTATGCACTCGAGGATGGCGTCCACCACTATCGACGGCGGGTGCAGGTTGCCGCTGTAGGCACTGGGACTGTCGTCCTTGTCCCAGATCTCGGTGGCGATGGGCCCCGGGATGACCAGGCCCGCGTGTATGCCCGACCCCGCGAGGTCGGTCCATAGCCCCTCGGTAAAACCATCCATTGCCGCCTTCGAAGCCGTGTAGGCAGTCTCGCGCGGCGGCGCGACCTGGGCGGCAAACGAAGACACGTTTACTATCCACGCCTCGCCCAGCAGCAGCATGTGGGGAATCGCCGCCAGCGTGGTCCACACGCTCGACATGAAGTTAACACGCATCACTCTCTCCACGTCGTCGGGAGTCACGTCGTAGATATGCTTGTGAATGGGAATGCCCGCGTTGTTGACCAGGATGTCGAGGCGACCGAAGCGCCGAGCGCTGTCGTTTACCACGTGCTCGGCGAAGGCGCGCTCACCGAGATCGCCGACCATGAAGGTGGAATCCGACGCGTGCCGCCGGCAGCGGCTGGTGAGTTCCTCGAGTTCGGCCTGCCGGCGCGCGACACCCACCACGGTGCAACCACGCTCGGCCAGTGCCAGGGCCGCCTGGTAGCCTATTCCCGACGAAGCGCCCGTAACCACCGCCACCTTTCCCCTGTAGTTCATCTTCTCAGGCTCTCTGCCCGCCGCAGCCGTCGAGCCGCAACCGTCCGCCAAGTGGTTATACGCTCAGCCGTTGCCCGTCAACCGCGCCACTTTCACCCCCTTGTGCAGGGGTCGAGACTATGCGGCTGATACACAGCCAACGCCTTGCGGTCATCGAAAAAGACTCCCCTTTGCCACCCGCTGCCCATCTCATTCGCCCTCCACGAACCGGCGCCCGTTGACAAGTGCCGGTTGCTGCCGCTCAGTTGGACAATGAGCGGGGTCTACGAGGGCCGAAGCGGGAGAATCTCCAGCCGGCCCTCCCACGCCCACTGCAAACCAGGCTTGGCAGCAAGCAGCCGGATGCTACGGCAGGTGAAAACCCAGCTTAGCGGCTGCAGCGCCGGAGCAAGGACGCGCAGCGGGTAATAGCGCCTCGCAGCGCTTGTGTCGGATGCGGCACAGGGATTGCATCGTTGAAGGAATAAGGATTACGGCGGCCGGAGCCTTACAGGGGATCCTGCCGGGGGGACAGATAACATGACCACTGAATACCATTCGTCGATTCACCGCAGCGCTCCCGGGTGCACAGGCAGCGCTTGCGTCGCAGTGGCGGGTTTTTCCTTGCTCGCGCTGGCAGTGCTAACCATCACGCTGACAGCCCAGCAGGCCTGGGCGGCACCGGCCGAGGTCTCGGCCCAGGCCGTGAGCGGCCACGATTATCTCGGCGGTGGCGCGCTGGCCACCGATTCGGGCCGCGGCGTGGCCGTGGGCGACCTTGACGCTGATGGCATTGACGACATCGCCATAGGCGTGCCCGGCAGCGACCACGTGTGCCTTGTACGCGGGGCCATCGCCATGGGAGCAGCGCCCGAAGACGTGAGCGTGCTTTGCAAAGCCGGCGCCGTCGCCCCCAACGCCTTCCGCATCAACGCACCCACGGCCTTGACGGGCAGCGGCGGTTTCGGCCTGGGCCTTGAGATTGCCGACAACGACTGCGACGGGCAGAACGACCTCATCATCGGTGACCCACTGGCCGATCCGGTGGCCGGCCTAGCGGGTGGAGTAAAGGTTGATGGCGGTGCCATCCACGTGCTGCACAAGTCGGCGGGACTCGTGTGGGGACAGGAAATATTTGCCGACAACTGGCGCCTGTACACCGGGGGCAACGGCTACTCGATAATGAGCGGTGGCGCGCAACTCGAAATGTTCGGCTACCCGGCAGCCGGCGACATAGACAACGACGGACTGGTCGATCTCGTGGTCGGCGCACCCATACACCGCCACGGGTTCGCCCGGGCGGGACGCGTATACCTGCTTGGAACCGCGGCCGTGGTCGAGTTCAATTTCTGCGCCAACGGCCCCATCAACAATCCAGTCTCCCAGCCCTTGAGCATCATGGACGGCGCGCCGGCCTGTGGCGGCTCCTGCTCCTGCGTCGCTTCGGCCTGCATAGACATGAAGAAAGACGACGCCTGGTTCGGCCAGGGCCTTGACGTGGCCGACGTCAACACCGATGGCATCGACGACCTCGTGGTCGGGTCTCCCAGCGACGGGGTGGCGGTGGAATCGCGCGTGTACATCAAGTACGGACCCATAGGGGCTTCGCCCGCGGTCTACCCGGTGGACTACCCCTCGCCCTACACCAGCGCCGACAGCTGCATAGGAGACGGCGACGCGGTGTTTGACCGCCTGGGCACCGACCTGGCTGCCGCCGACTACGACGCCGACGGCAAGCTCGAACTCTACATCGGGGCGCCCTTGTATTCCGGAGGCGGAATGGCCCAGAACGGCGGCGTATTTGTACTCTCGGGCGGCACTTACAGTGGACTGAACACCTCGATAAACACCGCACCGGCGGTCTGGTACGGCAAGGTCAACGACGGCAATCTCGGCTGGGGCGTAGACCTCGGCGACCTCGATGGCGACGGCACCCTGGATCTATCGGTTGGCGGCTCGGGAATAGGCGACCCCAACGGCACCACTCACGTAATAAAAGAACCTGCCCCCGACCCCTGCCTGACCCTGGTGTGCAATGACGGCAACGAGTGCACCTCGGACTCCTGCGCGCTGGGCGCCTGCGTGTTCACGCCGGTGGCCAACGACACTGTCTGCACCGACGACGGACTTTACTGTACTGGTTCAGAATCCTGCCAGGCTGGAGCCTGCACCAGCGGCGGCGACCCCTGCGTGGGTGGCGCCGAATGCGACGACAGTTGCAACGAAGCGGCTAACAGCTGCGCGGTGGCGGCGAATACAGCCTGCACGAGCGACGGCAACGAATGCACCGACGACGTGTGCGACGGCACGGGCGCCTGCGCGCATCCGGCCGTGGCCAACGACACTGCCTGCACCGACGACGGGCTTTACTGCACGGGCGCTGAGACCTGCCAGGCCGCGGCCTGCACCAGCGGCGGCGACCCCTGCGTGGGTGGCGCCGAGTGCGCCGACAGTTGCGACGAGGCGGCCAACAGCTGCGACGTGAGTGCGGGAACAGCCTGCACGAACGACGGCAACGAATGCACCGACGACCAGTGCGATGGCGCGGGCGCCTGCGCGCATCCGGCCCTGGCCAACGGAACGGCCTGCTCGGACGACGGGCTTTACTGCACGGGCGCTGAGACCTGCCAGGCCGCGGCCTGCACCAGCGGCGGCGACCCCTGCGTCGGTGGCGCCGAGTGCGCCGACAGTTGCGACGAGGCGGCCAACAGCTGCGACGTGAGTGCGGGAACAGCCTGCACGAACGACGGCAACGAGTGCACCGACGACCAGTGCGATGGCGCGGGCGCCTGCGCGCATCCGGCCCTGGCCAACGGAACGGCCTGCTCGGACGACGGGCTTTACTGCACGGGCATTGAGACCTGCCAGGCCGCGGCCTGCACCAGCGGCGGCGACCCCTGCACAGGGCTGGGCGTGTGCTTCAGCTGTGACGAGGTCGCCGATAGCTGCGACGACACCGACGCCGACGGCGACCTTATCTGTGGTCCCGATGACAACTGCGCCGCCGAGTACAACCCGGACCAGCTCAACAGTGACTGTCCCCCTGGAGGCACTGACACCGGCTTCGGTGGCATAGACTGCTCAGCTCCCCTGGGCGCCAACGAAGCGGGCTGCTGTGACGGTGGCGATGTATGCGACGCCTGCCCGGCCAACAACGACAACTCGAAGTGTGACGCCGGCCTGTCGGGCGGCGAGAGCATCGGGGCCGCAGGAGGCAGCTTCAGCCTCGGTGGCTGTGTCAGCGTAACAATCCCTGCCGGCGCCCTGGCGGCCGACACCAGTATCTCGGTGTCCACGGGGCTCAACGCCTCGACCAACCCGCTGATAGGCGGCGACCCGATCAAGCTGAAGAAAGCTGGTGGATCGTCAGTTCACAAGTACATAATACTGCCGCACGGGCAGTCATTCCTCGTGCCCATCACGCTGGGATTCTGCTGGGACGACGCCGATAGCGATGGCACGGTCGACCTCGGCACCTGTGATCTCGACGCATCGCTGACCTGCGATGACAACGCCGACTGCGGTGCTTTTGCCCCCTGCAACGGCGGCGGAAGTATGCCCGAAAACAACCTCCTGCTGCGCCGCGAGGGCAAGAACTTTGACTACGCCGGCTTTGGAACTTCGGCGCCCGGGAGTGTCCAGAAATGCGGCGATGCCGAACACCAGAACGTGGGCACCTGCGGCCCCGCCGCGGCAGTAGCAGACTGCACGGACGCGCCCGGGGTCGACGAAGCCAGCGTGGCCAACTGCTGCGACACGGCCGGCAACTCCTGGCCCTGGCAGACCTGCAACTTCTCCGAGTACTACTTCGGAGAACTTTCCGGCGACCTTATACCAGGCAAGGGCAGCGAGAAGACCGACTGTCACCTCGAGTGGAGCGTGGTCAATCCTTTCAACACCGAGGACAAGTACGACAGGAGAGGCCTGCTCAACTACAAGCAGGACTGCACCGATGGTGACGCCAACTGCGACAAGGACGGCGAAGCCAACGGCGTGTGTACCTTCGAGATCGGCCTTTGCCTGAACGTCGACGACCGTCGCCTGTTCGACAAGAAGACCCTCGACCCGGTCTGCACCCCGACAGCGACCGACCTGTTCCAGCTCAAGAAACCCCGGCCCAACAGTCGCAAGCTGCACGAGGCCGAGGCGGCCGAGGCACTGCTGGCGGCGGTGATGGAGCTCGACGTGCAGGCAACGATCGGTGGCCGCAGGCTCAACGAGGTGACCTTCTCGGGTCTCGGCTACGACAACGGCGACGCGTGCACCAACACGTTCCAACTCGAGGTGCCGCTCAACGGACGCTCCAGGGCCAAGGGCAAGGTCAAGGCCAGCGTAGAAACTGTAGCCTCGGAAACCCTGCGCGCAACCAGGGACAAGGACACGCTCAAGTTTACCTGTTACAGCAGCGAGTGAGCCTGCAGCCGCGCCGGCCGAAACCAGGCCGACGCGGCTACGGCCGCGGTGTCGCTCAGACCAGCGGCACGACCTCGCGCATAAATCGCTGCGCCTGCGAATCCTCATTGCCGGCGTCACAGAGGTCCTGGAACCAGCAGATCACCAGCGACGCTCCCCGCTCGGTAAAAAACCTTATCTCGGCCGCGATATCCTCGGCCCTCCCGGTCCAGCAGTTGGCCAGGAACCTGGTGAGTTGTTTCTCGTTGTAGTGCGGCCACCAGCGAGCGGCAAAATCACGTAGCTCGGCTTCGCTCTCGTAGATCACGCAGGTGTTCTCCACTGATATGCGCACGCTGTCGGGGTCGCGGCCGCGGTCGCGACAATGCCCTGCAAGGATCTCGCGCTTGCGCTCGTACTCGTCGGGCCCACGGTTATGGTTCCAGCCGTCGGCCACTTCGGCCACCATGCGCAGGCCGACTTTTTCGCCCTGCGTGCCTATCCAGATCGGGGGCCCCCCGGCCTGCACGGGCTTTGGCTCGTTGATGGCGTCGGTCACCCGGTGGTACACTCCCTCTACGGTGGCTTTCTCGTCCGTGAACATCGCGCGGCAGATACGCGCCGTGTCGGCCATGCGGTCGAGGCGCTCGCGTATGCCGGCAAACGGGTACTGGTAGGCTTCGAACTCCTCGGTCTTCCAGCCGGCGCCTATTCCAAGGTCGACCCTGCCGCCGCTCATCACGTCAACGCAGCTGGCCAGCTTGGCGAGGTAAGCCGGGTTGCGATAGGCGCTGCAGGTCACCAGCTGGCCCAGGCGCACTCGGCTTGTCACCTGCGACAGAGCGGCCATCGTACTCCAGCACTCGAAGGTCGGCTCCATGGCCGGACGCGGCACGGTGTGAAAGTGGTCGTACAACCACAACGAGTCGTAGCCAGCGTCTTCAAGCGCGCGCGCGCTCGCGGTCAAGACATTCCACTGGGATTGGCCGCCCTGGAGATGCTGCATCTCCATGCGCCAGCCCTGCGGTACGAAGGTTCCGTATTCCACGTTCATGCTTCCCCTCTATCAGAAAGAAAGCCCGAGGGGGATACTCCCCCTCGGCTCAGAGACCCAGCTCGCGCGCGATCATCTCGCGCTGCAGTTCGCTTGAGCCTTCGCCGAATTCGAACACTTTGCAGTCGCGGTAGTAACGCTGCACCGGGGAGTCCGACATGAATCCCGTTGCCCCGTGGTAATGCAACGCTCGCTCGACCACGCGCGTGCATGTCTCGGTGGCAAAAAGCTTGGCCATCGACGCTTCACGGCCGTGAGGCAAACCCCGGTCGGCAGCGATGGCTGCCCGGTGACAAAGCAGGCGGGCCGCCTCTATCTGCATGGCCATGTCGGCGACCCCGAAGCGCACCGCCTGGAAGCTACCGACCGACACACCGAACTGCCGCCGCTCGCGCACATGCTCGACCGTGGCCTCCAACGCCGCACGAGAGATCCCTACGGCGAAAGCCGCCGACGCTATGCGACCGAACACCAGCACCCTGAGCGCGTCGAGGAAACCCTTGTCCTCTCTTCCCAGCAGGTTTTCACGCGGCACCCGGCAGTCTTCGAAAACAAGCTCGGCCATCTCCGAAGCCCGAACCCCAAGCTTGGACAAGGGGCGAGCGACCTTGAAACCGGGACGGTCGGCCTCCACGAGAAACAACGACAGACCCTTGAGCCCCTGCCCCGGCGTCGTGGAGGCGACCACCACCAGGAAGTCGGCTATGGTGCCATTGGTGATGTACATCTTGGCGCCGTTGAGAACGTAGTCATCGCCATCGACGGCGGCGCTGGTAGTAATCGACGCGGCGTCAGACCCGGCCCCGGCCTCGGCAAAAGCCCAGCCGCCGATGGCCTCGCCGCGCAGTGCCGGGGCGAGCCAGCGTTCGCGCAAATCATCGGACGCGAACTCCGTCAAGGCCGAACAGGCCAGCGCCGTGTGGACGTACACTCCCAGCGCTATACCGGCCGAGCCGCGCGCCATCTCCTCGCACATGACCGCGTAGTCGAGGTTGCTACCCCCCGCCCCGCCCACCTCAACGGGGAAACGCAGTCCGAGATAGCCAAGCCCACCCAGTTTGCGCAACACCTGCACCGGAAAGCGCTCGTCATCGTCGGCCCCCTGGGCGAGCGGCTCCACCTCGGCAGCGACAAAGTCGCGCAAGGTCGACTGCAACGACCGTTGCTCCTCGCTCAAGTAAAAATCTGCTTCAGCCATGAACCCTGCTCCCGTCCTGCCTGCTACTTTCCACGAAAAATCGGCGCGCGCTTCTCGTCGAAAAACGCCTTCACCCCCTCGCGATGATCCTCGGTCTGTATGCACTGCACCTGGGCAAATACCTCGTAGTCGAACTCCGAATTCATGTCGCGATCCAGCGAACGCCTGATCGCGCGCTTGGTAAACGCCAACGCTATCGGCGGCCCGTTCCTCAGCCGCCCCACGAGCTCGGCCAGTTCATCGTCCAGCTGGTCAACCGCGACCGCGCGGTGAACCAGGCCCATGGCCAGGGCCTCTTCGGCCTTGACCAGGCGGCCGGTCATCATCATCTCGGTGGCCGCGCCCAGGCCGATCAAGCGTGGAAGAAAATACCCGGCCGACATGTCACAACCGGCCAGTCCAATGCGAACAAACGGCGCGCCCAGCCGTATGCCCTCCACGGCCACCCTGAAGTCGCAGGCCATCGCCAGTCCGAATCCGCCCCCGACCGTGTCGCCGTGCAGGCGCGCCACCACCGGCTTGTCCATGCCCGCTATCGCGCGCACGGGATCGAGATAACGATCCACGATGGGTTCCCACTCGGCGGGTTCGCGCTCTATCATCTCGGCCCGATCGGCACCCGCACAAAACACCTTGCCCTCGGCGGCAAGCACGACCACTCTCACGCTGTCATCGGCGGCGGCCCGGTCGAGGGCCTCCATCAGGACGTCGAGCATGCCCAGGCTGAGCGCATTCATGTTGTCGGGTTGCGTCAGCGTTATGGTCACCACGCCATCGTTGATTTCGCTTCTCAGTATTTCGTTCATTTTTTCTCCCCCGCTATCGGTCTGAAGGCGTAGTCGACGTCGAGCTCGGCCACCAGCCGCCCTTCGGTGTCTTCGATCTTGACTGACACGCTGAGTCTCGAACGACCGTACTCGCTCAACTCGGCCAGCACCCGCGCTACGTCCTCGGCCTCCACCCTCGCGTGCCCGTGCAACTCGCCGTCACCCGGTCGCAGGTAGCGCACCCGGGCGCTGCGCACGAAGGGAAACCCGTGCTCGAGCGTGTCGGCACCGGCAGCTACGCCGGCCACGGTTTCTGCGAAGGTGAACACCGCCCCGGCGTGTACCGTGCCCACCAGGTTGTGATTGCCCCGTCCAGCCGGCAGCAGCATGTGCGTTTCGCCGTCCTGCAGTCGCTCTATGACCAGGCCCATCTCCAGCGTAAAGGGAATACGCTCCAGGTTGGCTCCCATCGCCGCCGCGTCCACGCTCAAGCTCTCTTCTTCCGCGGGGCCCTGCTCACTTGTCCAGCTTGAAAGCGCGCACGCAGTTTTCGCGCACCACCTTGTTGTAGATCTCGTCGTCGATTCCAAGATCGCGTAGTTCCTTGAGCGTGCGCTCAAAGGTCAGCAGCGGGTAATCGGTGGCCCACAACACCTTGTCGCGGCCCCAGCCCTTGACGAAGTCAACGAAAGACGGCGGCCAGTGCTTGGGCGTGCGCGCGCTGGTCTCGACATAAACGTTGGGGTGCTTCCACGCCAGTATCATCATCTCCTCGTGCCACGGTTGGCCCAGGTGACAGCCAACGATGGTCAACTCGGGAAACGACAGCGCGATCTCGTCGATGTAGATCGGACGCCCGGCCTCCGATGGCAGCAGCGGGCCGGTGTGGCCCACCTGCATGCACACGGCCATGTCCAGCTCCACGCACTTCATGTACACGGGCCAGTACATCTTGCCGTTCGGCGGCGCGCCGGTCATACCGTCACCGTAGGCGTAGGGTTCCAGGCGAACACCCTTCATGCCGTACTCGCGTCCAAGTTTTTCAACTTCGCGGGCCACGTCCATCGGCTTACCGCGCGGGTCCACCGTGCCCACGCCTACGAAGCGATCTGGATACTTCGCGCATATCTCGGCCACCTCCTGGTTGCTCAACAACTCGAGGTCGCCGTAGCCAAAGGCCGAGAACATAACCTTATCGACACCGGCAGCGTCCATGTGCTCTATCATCTGCTCGGGGGTCATACCCTTTTCGAACAGGTCTATGCTGCTGTAACGGCGGAAGATGTGCTTGAACTCCTCGGGCCAGCGGTCAAACCTGCCCGGCAGCATCAGTGTTGCCCACGCGTCAATTGCTCCTGCTTTTTCTGCCATGTCGTTGTTCTTCTCCCCGTTCACTGCGGCGGTGCTTGTGGCCAACCGCCTCCAGCCGGACGCTACCCTAACAACTTGACAAACAAACGTCAAATGTTAAGTTGCTGACATGGCGACGACAGGAACGGGCAGCAGGACCGGCGCGGACACCGCCGGCGCACGCCAAGCGATACTCGAAGCGGCTAACCGGCGGTTTCTGCGCTTCGGGCCGCGCAAGACCACCATGGACGAGATCGCCCGCGAGGCCGGCTGCTCGCGCACCACCCTCTACGCACACTTCCGCAACAAGGAAGACCTTTACATCAGCCTGCTTGAGCGCGACGCCGAGTTCTTCATCGCGAAGGCCGAGAAAATTGTGAGCGGCAACGCCGGCGGAAACAGCGCACGCAAAAAAATGCGCACCGTAGTAGAACTCACCAGGCAGAGCTACCGCCGCGACAACGTACTCGGTCACGCACTGGCCGGCGACCCCGAGATGACCCTCGAAACCGCGGCACACGCGTTTACCCGTGACCAGGAATCGCGCATCATCGGCCTGTTGCAGCGAGTGATCGAAGAAGGCATCAGGCAGAAGGTTCTGCGTCGCGTTGACCCCGAGCGGGTGGCCTACCTGATGTTCCACCTCGGCCGTGTGCTGGTTGAACGCGAGATGCTCGACACCCACGACTACGATCTCGATGAAATGCTGCCGCTCATGGACGACGTTTTCGCCCGCGGCATATTGCTACCCGGCAAGGCAGCGCGCTAGGCGAGCCAACCCGGACAAGAGGAACAAACGATGAGTTTTCCCCGGTGGACCGAAGAACACGAGGCATTCAGGCAAACGGTGCGACGATTCACGCGCGACGAGATCCTGCCCAACGCCGAGCAGTGGCAACAGCAAGGCCGTTTTCCAGACGAGCTGATTCGCAAGGCCGGCGACCTGGGATTGCTCGGAGTGCGCTACTCCGCGCGCTGGGGCGGCAGCGAACTGGACTACTGGTACACGGTGATCCTGGTCGAAGAACTGGCCCGTGGCCGCGACATGGGTAGCGTGGTGGGCCTGCTCGTGCAGTGCGAAATGGCCACGGGGATAATCCACGCGCACGGCAGCGACCAGCTGCGCGACCAGTGGCTCCTGCCCGCCATCAAGGGCGAAAAAATAGCTGCGCTGGGCGTTTCCGAGCCCGGCGGCGGCTCTGACGTGGCGGCCCTCACTACCTCTGCGGTCGCCGACGGCGACGACTACATCATAAACGGATCGAAGATCTTCATATCCAACGGCGTACGCGCCGACTTCGTTACCCTCGCCGTGCGCACCGGCGGCCCGGGCCCGCGCGGAGTGAGCATACTGGTGTGCCCCACCGACTCGCCGGGCTACCAGGTCGGCAGCCCGCTGGAAAAAGTGGACCTGCACTCGGGCGACACCGCCGAGCTGTTCTTCGACAACGTGCGCGTTCCGCGGCGCTACCTCGTGGGCGAAGAAGGCGCGGGCTTCGGCTACATCATGCAGGCCTTCCAGGGGGAACGCCTGGTGCTGTCGGCAATGATGAACTCGCTGTGCCGTGACGTACTCGAAGAAACGCTTGACTACATGGCCCAGCGCAAGGCCTTCGGTCGTCCGCTGGCCTCGATGCAGGTGTGGCGCCACCGCATGGCCGATCTCATGACCCGACTCGAAGCCTCCGAGCTGCTCAGTTACCGCGCCGCCGAAGAACTCTGCGAGGGAGATCCGCAGGGAGAAACCACCGTGAGCATGGCCAAGCTTTACGGCGCTGAACTCACGCGCGACCTCGTGCTCGAATGCGCCCAGGCCCACGGTGGCTACGGCTTCATGAAAGAAAACTACGTGGCCCGCTGCGCCCGCGGCGTTCAGAACTGGGGAGTGGGAGCGGGCACGAGCGAGATCATGCGCGAAATAATTGCCAAGCGACGCATGCCGGCGGGGGTCGCTTGAGCAGAGGCGCGGTCATAGCAGGCGTGGGGCACAGCGAATTCGGCCGCCTGCCCGGCCTCACACCGTGGCAGCTCGAAACCACCGCGGCCAGGGCGGCGGTGGCCGATGCCGGGCTGGAGCCCGGCGACGTTGACGGCCTGCTTACCGATCCGGGGCCCGCGCAGGGAATACTGGACGGGATAACTCCGCATTTTTTGCGCCTCGGGGCCCAGCTCGGGCTGGACCCGGACTACGCCGGCTCCGAGATCCTGGGCGGAGCCGGTAGCGTGGGCATAGTGGGCCGCGCGGTGCTGGCCGTTGAGGCCGGCCTGTGCTCGGCCTGCCTGTGCGCGTATGGAGACAGCCCACTGTCGCAGCCCGCCGCCTTCGGCTACGGCCGCGGCGACGACGCGGTTTTCGGGTTTTTCGGTGCAGTGGGAATGCACGCGTTGGCCGCGCGCCGCCACGCGCATAACTACGGTACCCGGCCCGAACAGCTGGGCGAAGTGGTGCTGGCCGCACGCGCCCACGCAGCGCTCACGCCCCATGCCCTGAAGAGGGAGTTGCTCAGCATGGACGATTACCTGGCTAGCAAGCCGGTGGCCGAACCGCTGCGGGCGTTGGACTGTTGCATGGTGTCTGACGGTGCGGCCGCCGTGCTCGTGCTGTCGGCCGAACGCGCCGCGCGACTCGAACGAAGTACCGTGCGCGTGCTTTCGCAGGCCCAGGCCCACAGCCTTCAGACCATGGGCAATGGCACGCACTTTGACCAACTGCCCGCCGCGCGCTCTGCGCCACGCTTGTTCGAGCGGGCGGGCCTCGAGCCGTCGGACGTCGACCTCGCGCTGTTGTACGACTGCTTCAGCATAGTTCTGCTCATGCAGTTGGAAGACTACGGGTTCTGCGCACGCGGCGAGGCAGGTTCGTTCGTAGAAAACGGCGGCATCGCTCCCGGCGGCCGCCTGCCGGTGAATACCAGCGGCGGCCTGCTGGCCGAGTGCTACGGCGGCGGCATGATGCACGTAATCGAGGCCGTGCGGCAGTTGCGAGGCGAGGCCGGTGAGCGACAGGTAGCTGACGCGAGCGTGGCCCTGGTTTCGGGCCACGGACTCGGCATGAACACACACACCGGACTTCTGCTGGGAGCAGATCGCTGATGGAGGAAAAGGCAGCCACGAAAACCGCGCACCCCGCGCCCGCAGATGACCAACTGACGGCGTCGTTCTGGGAAGCCTGCCAACACGGATCGCTGATGATGACGCACTGCCGCGACTGCGGGCACTACTTCCTGCCCCCCGGCCCCTGCTGTCCGCGCTGCTGGTCAAGCTATATCGACCAGCACGCGGCGAGCGGCCGCGGACAGGTCGTGACATACACCGTCTACCGCCACGGCTACCACCCCGCGATACCACCGCCCTACGTCGTGGCGGTCATAGAGTTGGACGAGGGCCCGCGCATGGTATCGAACGTAACGGGGCTCGATCCCGACGCAGTGCGCACCGGCATGAGAGTGCAGCTGGTGTTTGAACAGGCGGGCGACCGGAAAATTCCCCGCTTCGAACCGACCATCGGAGGAACCACCGGCACAAGCGAGGCCAGCACGGGGAAAAAGACATGAGCATACTCTTTGAAACGACAGGCGGCGTGGCGCTGGTCACGATCGACCGCCCCGAAGTGCGCAACGCGCTCGACTTCGATGCCAGCGACGAGCTGGTGGCTACCTGGCGACGCTTCAACGACGACCCGGACCTGCGCGTAGCCGTGCTCACGGGGGCCGGCGACAAGGCCTTCTGCTCGGGCGCCGACATGAGGGGCGTGGGCGAGTTCTACCGGAACCTGGGCCCGACCGAACGACTGCGGCGCTCAGAGCAACAGCCCGGCTTGGGCGGACTGACGCGTAACATGCGAATCGAGAAACCCATCATCGCCGCGATAAACGGGGCCTGCCTGGCCGGTGGGCTCGAGCTCGCGTTGTCCTGCGACATTCGCCTGGCCGCCGACACGGCCAGCTTCGGCCTGCCCGAGGTCACGCACGGGCTCATACCAGGCGCCGGCGGCACCCAGCGCCTGCCGCGGCTGGTAGGACCGTCGGTCGCCCTGGACATGATCATGAGCGGGCGACGCCTGGACGCCGAAGAAGCGCTGCGGGTAGGACTGGTGAGCCGCGTGGTGGATGCCGCCGACCTGCTCGAACAGGCCACCGAGCTGGCCGGACTCGTAGCCGCCAACGCGCCGTTGGCCGTACAGGCCGCGCGGGCGGCGGTGTTGCGTGGGCTCGACCTTCCCCTGGAAGAAGGCCTGCGCCTGGAGCAACTGCTGGCCGAACCCGTGCGGCAGAGCGAAGACGCGCAGGAAGGACCGCGGGCTTTTCTCGATAAACGTAAACCCGTTTTCAAGGGCAGATAACCGGCAGCGGGAGAGACCAACATGGGCAACGGTAAAAGCGGCAAAAAACCAAAACGACACGTCGGCCAGTACGTGGCATCGGGCGACTGGAGCGACTACTGGAGCACTTCGATCAGCCGTGCCGAGCAGGGCAACATACGAGTGAGGGGTTACCGCATAGAAGAACTCATCGAGCGGCTGTCTTACACCGAGAGCGCGTGGCTGCTGCTCAGGGGTGAGCTGGCCGACGAACGCGAAACCGCCCTGTTCGACCTCGTGCTGCGCAGCGGCATGGACCAGCAGTTCATAAACTCGGCGGCCTGCGCGGCTCGCTACACGGCCTCGGCCACCCCCGATTCGCCCGTACCGGCGCTGGCGAGCGGCATGCTGGCCAGTGGATCAGTCACCGGCTCACCCCAGGAACCCGCCGAGATGCTCATCGAAGGCGTAGCCCTGGAGCTCGAACCGGCGGCTGCCGCGGCGCAGTTGATCGACACCTGGATCGAACGCCGAGGCGCTGTACCCGGACTGGGCCATCCCGTGCACAAGCAAGGCGAGCCCAGGGTCCTGGCCCTCAGGCGGCTGGCGGGCGAGCTGGGTGGTTGGAACGAGCACGGGCAACTGCTCGACGCGGTGGAAGAAGAAATGGCAGGGCGCAAGGGCAGGCTCATCCCCATAAACCTTGCCGGTGCGCTGGGCGCCGTACTGTCAGACCTCGGCTTTGATCCGCTGATGACCGGTGGCCTGGGCGCACTCAGTTACGGCATGGCGCTGCTCGCCCACGTGGTCGAAGAAATACGCGACGGCGTACCACTGCGCATCATCACGCCCGAACTGGGCGCGAGTTACACGGGCCCGGCCGACAGGGAGCTGCCCGGTGGCGCTGCTCCTACGGGCCGCGGCAAGGGAGGCGGCAGGAACAAGTGATAGCGCCCTACTCCCATTACCCAGCCCGCGCCGCGCGAAGCTGGCCCGAGCAAACCGCCGTCATCGACGGCGACCGCCGCGTGGACTACCGCGAGCTCGACGAACGCGCCACCCAACTTTCGCGCGCACTGATCGGCCTGGGGCTCGAACCCGGCCAGCGCGTGGCACTGGTGCAGGAGAACACGATAGAGTACGTGCGTACGGTGATCGCCATCGCGCGCGCAGGTGGAGCTATCGTCCCGCTGCTGGGCGCGCTCACCGAAAGCGAGCACTCTTTCATGGTCAACGACTCCGAGGCCAGTTTCGTGGTCGGCCTGTCGGCCAGGGGGGTGGAGCGGGCACGGGCGGCCGCCGGGGGAGCGTCGGTTCTATCGGTGGCCGGCGATGCGACCGCGGGCGCCAGCACTGCGGCCGATCACGACCTGTCGGCCCTGGCCAACAAGGAAACCTTCGAACGTCCCTCGCTGGACCGCCCGGCAACGTCGCTCGCGCAGATACTGTATACCTCGGGCACCACCGGCCACCCCAAGGGAGTGACCCACAGTTACGGAAGCGTGGCCGCGGCCATGAGTTCCTGGCAGACCAGCTTCGACGTCAACCCCGACGACCGCTTGCTCGGACAGCTGGCCCTGAGCCACTTCGGCGGCCGCGCCATGGACACCTGCTGGATGGGTGGCGCTACCCTGGTCATCCTGCCCACCCCCGACCTCGAAGAGATGATAGCCGCCATCGAGAAACACCGGGTAACGATGGTGCTCATCATTCCCACCCTGCTGCGCATGCTGCTCGACCACCCGGGCGCCGAGCAGGCCGACCTTTCGAGCCTGCGGGCGATAGTATACGCCGCTGCGCCGGCGGCACCGGCGCTGGTCAAGCGCGCCTTCGAACGCGTGGGGCCCGTGCTCTACACCGGCTTCGGACAAACCGAAGCCTACGCACTCAACACCTTCATGGGCCCCGACGAGCACGCGGCGGCACTCGAACAGGAAGGCGAGTGGCTCAGGTCGGTGGGACGCGAGCGGCCGGCCTTCGCGCAGGTGCGCGTGGTTGACGAGTCGGGTGCGGAAGCGGAAGTGGGCGAAACCGGCGAGATCTGCGTATGTGCGCCGTGGACGACACCGGGTTTCTGGAAACGCCCGGAACTCGACGAGGCCCGCCTCCGCAACGGCTGGCTTTACACCGGTGACCTCGGACACACCGACCAACGTGGCTACCTTTACCTGGACGACCGCAAGGAAGACAAGATCATAACCGGTGGCTTCAACGTGTACCCCGCCGAAGTAGAGAGTGAGCTCGCCGAGCACCCCGCGGTAGCCGACTGCGCGGTCTTCGCGATACCGGACCCCAAGTGGGGTGAGGCCATACGTGCTGCCGTTTCGCTGAGGCCCGGGGCCAGCGCCAGCGAGGCAGAGCTTCTGGCCTTCTGCAAGGAGCGTCTCGCGCGATTCAAGGTACCCAAGGCAATCGACATCATGGACGAACTTCCCAGGACACCGGTCGGCAAGATCATGCGCCGTGCCCTGCGCGAGCCCCACTGGAAGAACGCCGAAGGCGGCGTACACGGCGCCGAGTAAAAACAGGCAGCGGAGACAGGAACATGAAAGCGGTAAGACTGCACCCGGAAAACAGGGTCGAAGTAGAAGAAGTAGACGAGCCCGTCGCTGGCCCGGGCGAAGTGCTCGTAGATATAAAAGCCGCCGGCGTGTGTGGCACCGACCTGCACGCCGTGCACGGCCGTTTACCGCTGCCTGGCCTTCCGGTAGTCATGGGACACGAGGGTGCCGGCGTCGTGTCCGCGGTCGGCCATGGGGTTACCGACCGCACGGTGGGCGACCGCGTGTTGTTGTTGCCCAGCGAGACCTGCGGCGAGTGCGGTCCCTGCCTTGACGGGCACCTGGGCCTGTGCGCGAGCGCGCAGATTTTCGGCATGGCACGCGACGGTACTTTTGCTCAGCGCGTAGTCGCTTCGGCCTCCTGCACGCTGCCGCTGCCCGACACCCTCCCCTTTGAACACGGGGCCATACTGGCCGACGCGGTGGCCACTGCCTACCACGCCGTTGCTACGCGCGGCGCCTTGCAGCCTGGCGAGAGCCTGGCCGTAATAGGCTGCGGCGGCGTTGGCTACCACGTTTTGTTGCTCGCTCGCATACTGGGAGCAGGCACCGTGGTAGCGATCGACGCCAGCGAAGGCGCGCTGGAAAAAGCGCGCGCTGCCGGTGCCAATGTCTGCGTGGACGGTCGCGCCGACGACGCCCACCGGCAGGTTCGCAGGGCAGCGGGCGGCGAGGGACCGGCCTGCGTGATCGAATTCGTAGGCGGCGAAGCCACCGTTTCGCTGGCCCTGCGTTGCGTGGCAAGAAGCGGCCGCGTCGTGCTCGGCGGCGTGGGCATGGACCGCCCTCGCCTGCCGCCACTGGTCTCGTTCATAGGCAAGGAGATCTCGATCACCGGCTCGATGGGCTACACCCGTACCGAACTTGACCGCGTGGTAGAGATGGCGGCGGCGGGCACGCTGGATCTTTCGCGATCGATAACCGAACGCTACCCGCTCGAGGACGCCGCCTCGGCCTTCGCCGACCTCGACTCTCGCCGAAACTCGCCCATCCGCCTGGCGCTGATTCCCTAGGGTCGAACCGAATGGCTGGTGGGCCCCACCAGCGTGGCCAGGCGCGGCCGTACCCACTCGACCCAGCGGCACAGGCGCTGCCGGGTTTCGGCGGGCTCGATGAGATCGTGTACTCCGAAAGACTCGGCGCGGGGAAACGGCGTGCGCGAGGCCGCGAACTGTTCCTCCAGCTCGCTGCGAAGGGCGTCTGGATCTTCGGCGGCGGCTATCTCGCGTCCGAAGGCCACCGCCACGCCACCCTCGACGGGCAGTGCGCCGCTTTCGGCCGAGGGCCACGCCAGCACGTAGGAGTCCGGGCCGAAGTGAGCCGCGGCGGCCACGCCGAAGGCCTTGCGAAGGTGAACCGCCGCCCAGGGCACCGATGACTGGTTGGCCGCAAATATGGTCTGCGCGCCGTAGCGGATGGTGCCGGCCGCCTCTGACCCGGTACCAATCATGAAACCGGGTTCGTCGACCAGGCTGATAATAGGCAGGTGAAAGCTGTCACAGAGGTCAATGAAACGCCTGGCCTTCTGCGCCCCGTCGGCGTCCATCGCGCCGGCCCAGAAGCGGCAGTCGTTGGCCCACACGCCCACCGCCTGTCCGTCCAGCCGCGCCAGGCCGGTGACCTGCGAAGGCCCGTAGCCGGCCGACATCTCGAAGAAACTGCCCGCGTCAAATACCAGTTCCAACACCCGCCTGATGTCGAAGGCCTTGCGACGGTCGCGCGGGATGATCGAGTTGAGTTCGCTTTCGGCGCGGGCGGGATCGTCGTCGCAGGCCACCCGGGGCGCCGGCTCCCAGACGTTGGTGGGTAGGTAGGAAAGAAAGCGCCTTACCTGCGCCAGCGCACCCGCTTCGTCGTCGGCCAGGTTGTCCACCACGCCGCTGTGCATGTGCACGGCCGCGCCGCCGAGTTCTTCCTTGGTTTTCTTCTCGCCCAGCGCGCGCTCCACGACGGCCGGCCCGGCGATGAGCACCTGCGAGGTGTCGCGCACCATTATCGAGAAATGAGATGACACCAGGCGCGCAGCCGGGAAACCCGCCACCGGCCCCAGTGCCACCGACACCACGGGCACCGCCGCCATGGCCTCGGCAAAGGACATGAACCTGGGCGTAACGTAAACCGGATCGCCGGCGTGGGCTCCGCCGCCACCCTTGCCCGCGTTCTTGCCGCCACGTGTTCCGGCCACGCTGCCGCCGCCACCCTCGAGCAGGCGCACCAGGGGCACCCGGTACTGCACGGCCAGTTGCTCGGCGTAGACGCTCTTGCGCAGGCCGGCCGGCGTGGGCGATCCGCCCTTGAGCGTGAAATCCTCACCCCCTACCACGCAGGGCCGACCGTCCAGGCGCGCCATGCCCAGCACGTAGTTGCCCGGCGTGAATTCGACCAGGCGTCCCTCGTCGTCGATCTCGGAGTGACCGGCCATCGGGCCCTGCTCGGCAAAGCTCCCCTCGTCGACCAGCACGTCAATACGCTCGCGCACCGTCAGGCGGCCCTTGCCGTGCTGACGGTCAACGGCCTCGGCGCCACCCATGGCCAGCGCGGCCTCGCGGCGCGCGCGTATCCCCTCGGTTTCCTTGTCCCAGCCCACGGGGTCTTAGTTACCTAAAGGGGAGACACGTGCCAATGCGAGCACTGAAACAAGCCCTTGACCTATATACCCCCTGGGGGTATATTCACGGCATGGACGATGAGACCCGTAAGAAGGTTCTGACCCGGCTCAACCGGGCCGAGGGGCAGGTGGCGGCCCTGCGGCGCATGGTCGTGCAGGACACCTACTGCGTGGACGTGCTCACCCAGGTCGCGGCCGCCCAGGGCGCGCTCGGGCGCGCAGGCGAGATGATACTGTCGAACCACATCGAGACCTGCGTCAGCCACGCGTTTGAAAGCGGCAGTTCCGACGACCGCGTGGCCAAGGTCGACGAGCTGATGGAAGTGTTTTCGCGCTACAGCCGCATAGGGGCGCGCTGATGGTTTTCCTGGTCGAGGCCTGGGGCGTGATGCTCTCGCTGGCACCCTGGCTGCTGTTGGGCGCCGTCGTGGCCGGCCTGCTGCACGTCGCGCTCCCGGCCGGCTTCGTGCACCGCGAGCTGGGCGGGCGGCTGGGCGTTCTCAAGGCCGTCGCCCTGGGCGTGCCGCTGCCGCTTTGTTCCTGCGGGGTCATCCCCGCCGCGCTGGGCTTACGTCGCGACGGCGCCGATCGCGGTGCCACGGTTGGATTCCTGATAAGCACGCCGCAGACCGGTGTTGACTCGGCCCTGGTGAGCGCGTCGTTCCTCGGCTGGCCCTTTGCCCTGTTCAAAATAGCGGCGGCCGCGGTCACGGGCATAGCCGGCGGTTACCTGGCGGGCGCGGTTTCGCCGGGAGCCGTACAAGGCGACGAACAACAGTCGCCCGACGAACAGGTCGAGCGCAGCCTGCGGGGAATGGCGTCACACTCGATCAGTATCCTTCGCACCATATGGCGCTGGATCGCGGTGGGCGTGCTGGCGTCGGCCGCAATCTCGACCTGGGTACCGCCGGGCTCACTGGCCGGGCTGGGGAGCATGGCCTCTATGCTGGCGGTGCTGGCCGTGTCGGTGCCGCTGTACGTGTGCGCGACCGGCTCGGTGCCCATAGCCGCGGCCCTGGTTGCCGGTGGCCTGCCGACCGGCAGCGCGCTGGTGTTTCTCATGGCTGGCCCGGCCACCAACGTGGCCACCATCGGCGCCGTCTACCGCGCGCTGGGCGGTCGCACGCTGGCCGTGTACCTGGGCACCATCGTTGTCGGATCCATTGCAGCCGGCCTGCTGTTCGACTCGCTGCTTCCCGTGGGAACCGGCGCCCTGCCCCACCACGGCAACGGACCGGCCTGGTGGGAGCTGGGCTCAGCGTTGTTGCTCACGGCCACGCTCGCGTGCTTTGCCCTGGGCGAACTGCGCACGGCGCTTACCCGGACCATGACCTCGCGCAGGACGGCCGACCTCGAGCTGGCCGTCGAAGGCATGACCTGCAACAACTGCCGCACGCGGCTGGAGACAGCGCTGCTGGCGACACCGGGCGTCAAATCGGCGGTCGTCGTGCTCGAGCCGGGCGGTGCCAGCGTATGGGGTGATGTCAACGAGCAAACGGTCCGCGAAGCGATACGCGAGGCCGGTTACACGCCCCTAGCGGCCCAGGGCGCCTGACTGCTGTCAGGCCCAGGCCACGGCAATTTCGCGACGGCCTCGGTAAGGCAACCTACCGTGCGCCGTAGACTGGTTGTCGATCACCAGGACGTCGCCAAGTCGCCACGGCGTCACCACCATGTTGCGCCAGATGGCGTCGCGCACCGCCTCCACGTCGGCGGTCGCAATCTCACCACCATCGAGACGTGTGCAGTGCATAGCCTGCTCTTCACTGCTGCGTGTCAGGCGCTGCAGCAAGGTAAGCAAACGCGCCAACTGCCAGACCGCAAAGTTACGCAACGTGGGTCGCAAGGCGAAAATACGTCGGTATTCACCGGCGGCCGAGGATAGATGAAAGACCTGCAGGTGATTGTGCCACGCGGTTTCGCCGGTGTCGGAATGGTCGCGCACAAGCGACTGGGTGTGGACCAGGCGCAGCGCGTCGCCCTCGAGCCAGCTCACTTCGAAGCCCTCCAGGCGGCACTTTGTCTCCACCGCCCCTCGATCGGTGGTGCCAAACATCTCGTGCCAGCCCTTGAGTTGGAACGGGCTGCGCGATTTCGCCGCCGGGCCGCAGTAGTTGCGCACTATGCGCAGGCCGCCGGCCAGCAGCCGCCGCTTGAGATCAGCGTCGAGCTCACTCCAGACCCTGCGCAAATCCGTGACCGGGGTTTCACCACTGCCATCGGCGGGCTCCTGGAAGCAACAAAAAAACAAGCGTCGCGGTGGCCTGGCCACGAAGCTCATCTCGGCGTGCTGGGCGATGGGATAATGCGAGGGCAGCTCACTTGCCGAAAACACGTAGCGGCTACCCTGAAGCGGCTCGCGTGGCGAAGTGCCGAGATACTCGGTGCCAAGTTCGGGCTCTAACGCGCGCGCCACGGACTCAAAGTCGGGTGCGGCGGTAACCCGAAAGCCACGGAATAACAGCGCGCCGTGCTCCAGCAGGCGCGCCTGCACCCAGTCGCTGTTCTCGCTGAGCCAAGCGGCCAGACCCACGGCCGTAGCTACGCCGCCACCGGCGGCTTCGCTTTTGCCCAATTCGCCAGCCCCCGGCAGTTCGGGCTCGACCAGCAGTGGTAGACCGCCTTCCGTCGTCAGCCGGCAGCCCCTCGGCGCGGTGCCCATCAGGCGTCCCTCTCCACGGCCACCTGCCCTGCCTTTACTACCAGCGGTACGCGGGACGGGTCGGCGAACAACGACAGGTCATCGAGCGGGTTGCCGTCCACCAGCAGCAAGTCAGCCAGCGCCCCCTCGGCCACTACTCCCAGCTCGCCCTCGCGGTCGAGTATACGGGCGTTCACCGTGGTGGCCGACCTCAGCACTTCGATCGGCGGCAGCACCTCGGCGCGCAAGCTGAACTCGCGCAGCTGCTGGTCGTGTACTTCGCCCAGCAGGTCGGTGCCAAAGCCCATCTCTACACCAGCTTCGCGGGCGAGCTCCAATGAACGCGTACCGGCTTGCAGCACGTCGTCGAGCTTACGCATACTCGTCTCGGGAAAACCGAACTGCCTACCCGTCTCGGCAGCCGCGTGGTAGATGACCAGCGTGGGAACCAGGAAGGCACCGTGTTCGGCCATCAACCTCGCCGTGTCAGCGTCTATCAGGTTGCCGTGCTCAATGGTGCGCACGCCGGCTTGAACGGCCCGGGTCACAGCCTCGGGCGTGTAGGCGTGGGCCATGGCATAAGTGCGCCAGCCCCGGGCCTCCTCGACTATGGCGCGCATTTCCTCGGGCGAGTACTGGACGTTCCACACCGGGTCGGTAGGCGAAGCCACACCGCCAGAGGCCATGATCTTGACCTGCGTAGCGCCACGCCGCAGCTCCTCGCGCGCCGCTTTTCTCACCGCCGTTACGCCATCTGCCACGTGCGAAAAACCGCCGGAATAAATGCTGCACGCGCAGACGGGCACGTCATCGGTGCGTGGACGGAAATCGCCATGGCCGCCGGTCTGGCTGAGCACCCTGCCCGAGTAAAAAATCCTCGGGCCCCTTACCAGCCCCTTGTCCACGGCCTGGGCCAGGCCCCAGTCGCTGCCGCCGGCGTCGCGCACGGTGGTAAAACCACGGTCAAGCATACCGCCCAACACCGCAGCGGCCTCGTGAGCCACCAGGGTGGCCGGCTTGTTCTGCATGGAGGAAAGGTCGAGCGTGGTGATGGACGCGTGCACGTGGGCGTCGATGAGACCGGGCATCAGCGTGCGACCGCGGCAGTCGATACTGCGCAGGTCGCCGCCGGCAGCCCGGGCGCCCCTCTCAGTCAGCTCGACTATGCGTTCGCCCTCGCAGCGCACGGTCATTCCTGGCCGCGGCTCGCCCGCGACCAGGTCGAGCACGGTCGCGTTGGTGAAAAGCAGGTCAGCCATGGCCAACCACCCTGCACCGCGGGGCTGGCCAAGCCAACCCCGCCCCGCTAAAAGGGGGAGGCGTCTGATACCCCCTTGGAGATAACATGAACGACGAATGCCCCTACCAGTTCAACCTCATGGACCCCGAGCGCATGAGCCACGGCATACCGTTTGAAGACCTGGCCACGCTCAGGAGCCAGTGCCCGGTCTCAAGGCAGGATGCGACCGAGCACTCGGGCGAGTTCTGGGCGCTCACCAGGCGAGAGGAGATAGATTTTGTCTCCAAGAACCCCGGCCTGTTCTCGTCGTCGATAAACATGGCGCACCCGCATCCCGCCGGCGACGACCCGGCAGAGCAGGAAATCATGCGGCGGCTGATCATCAACATGGATCCCCCCGACCACAACCAGTACCGCAAGGTTGTACGCAACGCCTTCACCTTGCGCGCTGTCGATGCGCTCGAGCCCATGATGCGAGAACGCGCCCGTGAGATCATCGACAAGATCGCGGCGAGGGGACGCTGCGAGTTCGCCTCGGAGGTGGCTGCCGAGATGCCCTTGTTCGTCATCTGCGCACTCATGGAAATGCCCTCAGAAAAACGCAAGGAATTCTCGGACCTGGTGGACGTGATGATCGGCATGGACGACCCCGAGCTCAACGTGAGCTCGGAAGACGGCCAGTTGGCTGCAGCGCGCCTGTTCGAAATCGCCATGGGCCTGGCCGCCGAGCACAAGACCAATCCCAGGGAGGGCACCGTGCTCGACGCCCTGCTCAACGGCGTGGTCGAAGGCGAGGCCCTCGACGAATTCGAGTTTTGCGCCTTCTTCCTGATACTGATCGCCGGCGGAATCGAGACCACGAGAACGGCCACCAGCCAGGGCATGCGCCTGCTCATCGAGCACCCCGAGCAACTGCAACTGCTGGTAGACGACCCCTCGCTGATACCAGGCGCGGTAGAAGAAATCCTGCGCTATCATCCGTCCTTCAACTACATGCAGCGCACCGCCACCCGCGACGTCACCGTGGGCGACAAGCAGGTAAAAAAAGGCGACATCCTGCGCATGTATTACCCTTCGGCCAACCACGAGCAGTCGGTGTTCGGACCCGATTCGGAAGCCTTCGACGTGACCCGCGCGCAGCGTATGCCCGAGCTCAAAAGCGAGCACCGCACCTTCGGCATAGGCCAGCACTTCTGCCTGGGCTCACACCTGGCGCGCAAGGAGCTGACCGTTATGTTCGAAGAAATGATACCGCGCCTGCGCAACCCCCGCCTGCTGGGCGAGCACCGTCAGCTGGTGTCCAATTTCATCTCGGGCGTAAAAGAGATGTACATTGAATTTGACGCCGAGGCCGCGGGTGAGGACTGATCCCCTGCGCGAGGCAAGGGGCGGAAAGGACCACGAACCGAAATAAAGGAGAGTCAAGCATGTTGCAGAAATTTGTTCTTATCACCGGTGCCCTGGACTACCTGGTGGGGCTGGGTACCTGGTACGGGGCAGTCTCCGACCCGGGGCCCCAGCACTTCGTACCGCTGTTGACACTGGGCATGTTCTTGATGATGGCTGCGGCATGCCTGGTGTGGGCGTCAAAAGACATAGCTGGACGCGCGCCGGTCATCGTCTGGCAAGGCCTGGTCAGACTGTCGGCCGCCGCCGCGGTCCTTTACGCGGTACCCGCTGGATTGGCGGGCGAGGAGCTCTACGGGCTGGTGGTCTTCGACGGCATGATCGGCCTGGTTTATGTCTTCGGCACCCTGCGCGTCACTGGCAGATCCATGCTGCAACTGCTGGCCTGGCGCGACTGATCGCTACGCTTCAGAGCAACTCGCCCAGTATCATGATCTGCCCGCCCAGGCCCACGAACCAGACCAGCGTGCGCCAGGGCCGAAGGCCGGCCGTATACACTGGCACGTAAAGAACGCGGGCCCAGAAAAACACCGTGGCGCCCAGGGCCGTGGTCTCGTTGGCCAGGCCCGCCGTGTGGGCCACCAGTACGAGAGCGGCAAACGGTACCAGGCTCTCGATGAGGTTGTAGTGGGCACGCACGGCACGGTCGGTCCACGCTGGCACACCGAGCGAGCTGTCGCGGTTGCCCAGCAGCCACTCCATGCCACCGGCCGCTCCGAAACGTCCGACCAGGTACAACGCGGGGCTAAGCAGCGCCAGGGTACAACAGTAAACCAGCATCCATAGATCGATAGTCATGTTTCGTTTCCTCCCTTGTTCTTCTCGCCGTCGCCGGGCAGGGCCAGCGAAGCATCGAACCAATCCAGTATACGGTCGTTTTCGTCGCGGGCATAGGTATGCGACAGGTCCTCTATTTCGCGGTACACCAGCTCGGCGCCGGCATCGCCCAGCTGCCCGGCCGCCCAGCGCGCTGTTTCCACCGGGAACATCCAGTCCAAGGCGCCATGCACGAGATAAATACGCCTGCCCGCGGCGCGCTGCATGTTGCCTCGCTCGATATTTCCGGGGTGCAGTACCCCCGACATCGGAGCAAACGCGGTAAAGGGTGAGTCTTTGGCAAGGCCGGTGAGCAGCGAGTAAGTCGCACCGTCGGACAGGCCGGTGAGCAGGATGCTCGAGCGCTTTACCGGCCAGCGCTCGGCGACCAGCTCTACCATGGCCCGCAGGGCCGGGCCGTCGATGTCTTCGCCCATCATCGACCAGGTCGAGCCCTGGGCGGTGGGGGCGAGCAGAAAAAACCCACGGCCGCGGGCCTCTCTCAGCCAGCTCCACATGAAACCGCGCCCGTCGCCCGAGCCTCCGTGCAGGGCTACCACGAGCGGCATCTCGGCGCTGCCGTCCCACCACTCGGGAACGTAGAGCGCCAAGCCACCGCGGGCCTTGCGATCGTTGGCGTCACCGCCCAGGTGCACCCCCGTGGCCACGCCCTCGCGCGGCTCGGGATCAAGCTCGTCGAGGCGATCGTGAAACTCCTGTTCGACAAAGAATCGCCCGAGCGGCGGGAAGGTGCGCAGTGGGTAGAGTTGTTCGAGCGAACGGGTGAAGGCACCCATCGACGCGAGCACCTGCATGATGGCCTGCTCGGCCGCCGCCTCTGAGCAGAAAAGATCGAAGGCCTCGGCAAGCGATCGGCCACCGGCCAACAGCTGGTCATTAAAGCCGCGCAAGGCCTCGGGCGGGCTGGCAGCCGCAATGCCGTCAAGCCCCGAGGCCAGGCGCTGTCCCACCGGTTTCATGGCTGCGCGCAGGGCGGGCAGCTCGGGCGGATGCAGCCGGCGCTGCAGCTGCTCGAAGCCGTCAAGACTGGCAAGCAGCGGGCCCACCGCGGCCGCCATCACCGCTTCGTAATCATCAGCCACCCAGGTACCCCGCGGCAATCAAAACGGCAGTTCGTCGAGGGTGTCGGCCGTGGCGTCGATGGCGTCGTGGGCCTGGTTGCCCGCGATCGGGACTATGGAAACCACCGCACCAGCGACCCGCAGTGGCACCGAAACGATCTTGGTCAGCAGGCAGCCGGAGCTCATGAAACAGCCGAGCAGCAAGACGACCCACATCCAGGCAGCACGACGACCGTTGATGACATTGTTCATCAGGCCATTGTAGCGCGCCTGCGGCCGTGCTGCTCGCTGCCGACCGAAAGGCAACGGCAAATGCCTCGTATCAGCCTCGCACATCAGGCAGAAAGACAGTCACGCCACCCGTGAAAACAGGAAAAATCGTGAAAAGAAACGACTCGCAGGCAAACGATCTCTTCAATCTCGAGGGCCGCGTGGCTCTGGTCACCGGCGGCAGCCGCGGCATGGGCAGGGAGATGGCGATGGCTTTCGCCCGTGCGGGCGCCGAGGTGGTGGTCGCCAGCCGCAAGGAAAAGGCATGCGAGGAGCTGGCCACGCAGCTCACCGAGCTCACCGGTCGACGCGCGCTGGGGGTCGGCTTTCACGCCGGCCGCTGGCAGCAGTGCCAGGAGCTGGTCGACACGGCCTACAAGCACTTCGGCCGCGTGGACGTGCTGGTAAACAACGCCGGCATGTCGCCGCTGTACCCTTCGCTCGCCGAGGTCAGCGAAGAACTCTTCGACAAGGTCATAGGAGTAAACCTCAAGGGGCCCTTCAGGCTGTCGGCGCTCGTGGGCGAGCGCATGGCGGCGGGCGACGGTGGGTCTATTATCAACGTGAGCAGCATCGCCGCGGTGCAGCCCACGCCCAACGAGCTACCCTACGCCACGGCCAAGGCCGGGCTCAACGCGCTCACCCTGGGCTTGGCCCGAGCCTACGCTCCCTCGGTCAGGGTCAACTGCATCATGCCCGGGCCGTTTCTCACCGACATAGCCAAGGCCTGGGACATGGATGCCTTCGAGCAGAGCGCCGCCGCCCACATACCGTTGCAGCGCGGCGGCCGACCTGACGAGGTGGTGGGAGCGGCGTTGTACCTGGCCAGCGACGCTTCGAGTTACACCAGTGGCGCCGTCATCAAGGTCGACGGTGGCACGGCCTGGCCGGCGGCCTGAGTCCACCCTGTTAGCCGTTGGCGATGATACGCTCGGCGAAATTGCGGATACTGTCGAGCCCGGTCGCCTCCAGGGCAACGATTGACAACCCGTGCACGCGCTCACGGCGCTCGAGTTCCTCGACCATCTGATCGGTAGTTCCCGCGAGCACGGCCGGGTGACGGCAGAACTGCTCGGCCGTGAGCCCGAACATGGCAGCCGCGCCCTCGGCGGTCTCGGCGGCCTGCTTCTCACTGTCGGCGGGCTGGTAAACGAAAATCGTCGTAGCGTAGCGCACGGCACCGTCCGGCCGGCCGGCATCCTTGGCCTCCTCTCGCACCAGTGCTAGCTTTTCTGCCACCACGTCGTCGTGAAAGGCGGACACGTTCTCCATCGTGGTCGTACCGGCCTTGCCGATCTCGGGCACCATGTGGAGGATGTCGGCCCAGCGCCCGGCGCGCCGGAGTATGCCCTTGCCACCGCCGCCCAGCATCAGCGGTGGTCGCGGCTGTTGCGTCGGGGTCGGCCTGGCCACGGCGTCGCGCAGGCGATAGTGCTCGCCGTCAAAACTGCAGGGCTCGCCGGTCCACAGTGCCTGCATGATCTCCACCGCCTCGTCCATCATACGCAGGCGCTCGGACACCGGCGGAAAGTCCAGTCCGAACATCTCGAACTCGGACCTCGTCCAGCCCGCACCCACGCCGGCAATCACGCGACCTCCACTGAGCTCGTCGAGCTGGGCAAACTGGCGAGCGAGCATGGCCGGGTGACGAAACAGCGTGCAGGCCACGTGGCTGCCCAGCTTGATGCTGCGCGTGCGCTGGGCGATGGCACCAAGCAGCGCAAACAACTCGTAGGTTGGCTGCTCGGTCTTGAGCTCGCCCATCTGTTCAAAAAGATAATGGTCGGGCACGAAGACGGTCGTATAACCCAGCGACTCGGCCAGCTGGGCCTGCCCAACAAAGGCCTCCAGGCCGTGCCCTTCCTGCTCGACCTGCCCTCCCCCGACTACTACTGCATACTCCACGTGCTCCCCCAGTTGCGCCGGGCCACGTGAGCTCGCGACCCGGGTGCGCGGAATATACCCGGCCAGGAGAATGTCACCTTCATTGGCGGTAAAGGCAACAAAGCCACCCACCACCTAACGATACAACCTTGACAAGCCTCCGCCCGGTGGGTCATGCTCCTGCCCGTGGCCCGGCGTCGCACCGCCCGACCCTGGCACGCACGAAACGGCTGCAGCATGACCTGCTCTTACTACCAACAGGCGGCGATCGTTCCTGCCACGGCAATTGCCGTGGCCCTGCTGACGGCGGCCTTGTTGCTGCCCCCGGGGCCCGCTGGCGCCGATACCGCCACCTGCGTCAGCAGCTCGGGCAGGGAAGCCGAGCGCTGCCTCAAACGGGCGAATCGATCCCGGCGGCGGGGGAGCAGCGAGGGTAACATCCTGCTGCGCACTCGCCGTGCCGTCACCGACAACTGCGACGACGACGACGCCTGGGCACTGGGATACCCCGGACTCGTCAACATGGCCTCGCAGGTACCCCGCACCTGCACCACCTACGCCACTGAGCTCGACGACACCATCCGCGCAGTCGACGACTCGCTGCTTTCGCGCAAGCAGCTGCGCTGCCGCAACCGACTGGCCCGCGTGGCCGGTAAACTGGCCGACCGCCTGGTGCAAACCACGGGTCGCGACTGCCTGCTTGTGAACTACACGGGGAGTGGCTGCGACAGGCTTGCGCGGGACCTGGCCGTGGCCGACCGGAGGCAGTGGGCCGTAGATCGCGCCTCCCGGTCCTGTGGCGACGATCTCGACGCTGTTGTGAGCGCGCCGGGAGTCGACATCGGCGAGCGCACGGCCGCCTTCGTCGACTCGCTGCTGACGCGCTGGCGCCACTACGCACAAGCGACTTACCCGCTCAACGATCTCGATGCCACGGCTGCGCTCGGCCAGTGGCCGGTGGGAGTCACCACCTTGCAGATGGCGGACGTCTCCCGGCTCGACGTCGATGGACTGTCCGCGAGGCCGGTCGCCGTGGAACTGTTCTACCCCTCAACTGCAGCGGCCACCGCCGGTATACCACTGGATGCTACCACGCTGATGGGCGGACAGATGCCACCCTCTCCCGCCTACCGCGACGTGGCCATGGCGACCGGCAGCTTTCCCTTGCTGGTGTTCTCGCACGGCTTCGCGGGTACGCGCAACCAGTCTATCTACCTCGTCACCCACCTCGCCAGCCACGGCTACGTGGTGGCTTCCCCCGACCACCACGGCAACACCCTGCCCGACCTGCTCAACGGGGTCGTTGATTTTGATTCGGCCGTCAATCGCCCCGTGGACATCAGCTTCCTGCTCGATGAACTGCTGGCGGCCAACGCCACGCCCGGGGACTTTCTCGAAGGCGCCATCGACGCGACACGCATAGGCATGAGCGGCCATTCGTTCGGCGGATACACGACCCTGGCGATCGCCGGCGGCGCCTTTTTCTACGACGAGCCGCTCATCGTGGCTGGCTTTGAAATTGACCCCTTCGGCGGAACCTTCACCGACACGCGGGTGAAAGCCATAGCCCCACTGGCGCCGGCGGCTTTCATGTTTGACGACGCCTTCTTCACGGGAATCACCGTTCCCACAATGTTGATGGCAGGTACGCTCGACCAGACTACGCCCCTGGCCGACAACCAGCAGCGCCCCTTCGACAACCTGCCGGCCAACGCTCCCTTCACGGCACTGGGCACCCTGCTGGACGGCGGCCACCTGGCTTTCAGCCACGCCTGCGACATACCGGGGCCGCTGGGTAACCTGCTCACCGGTGACGGCGACGCATGCTCGCCCCTGCACCTGCCCTGGCGCCACGGCCACGACATCATCAACTACCTGCTGCTCAATTTTTTTGACGCAGCACTGGCTGGCGACACGGCTGCGCTCGCCCGCTTGTCGGCTGCCTCTACCAACGACATCGAGGACCTCGCGCTGCAGGTAAAGTAGCCGCTGCGGACGGGCACAGCCCGCCCGCGACCCTCAGGCAAACCCGCCAGCAACACTCAGGAGAAGTAGTCGTCGAGGCTCTCGCGTATGCGCGGCGCCAACACGTACAGTCCTATGACGTTGGGCAGCGCTACTACGAACAACAGCGCGTCGGACATGGTAAGCACGGCGTCAAGATCGAGCACACAGCCCAGCACGACGAAAGCGCAGTAGACCAGCTTGAAAGAAAGATCGGCCACGCGCGAGTCGCCCACCAGGTAGGTCCAACCCTTGAGCCCGTAGTAACCCCAGGCGATCATCGTGGAGTACGCGAACAGCAGCGCGGCCAGGCCAACGGCTGCCGGCGCCCACGACAGCGTGCTCTCAAAAGCACGCGACGTAAGCGCCACGCCCTGCACGCCGCTGCCCGCCAGCGATGGTTCGTACACCGTGGTGAGAATAACCAGCGCCGTCATGGTGCAGATCACGACAGTGTCGATAAACGGTTCGAGCAAGCCGACCAGGCCCTCGGTAGCAGGGTGGTGGGTGTTTACCGCCGAGTGGGCGATGGCTGCCGAGCCGAGTCCAGCCTCGTTTGAGAAAGCCGCGCGGCGAAACCCGAGCATCATCACGCCCAGCACGCCGCCGCTTATGCCCTCGGGCGAGAACGCCCCGTGCCATATCGAAGCAAACGCGCCCGGGACCTTGTCGAAGTTAAGGCCGATGACCAACAGCGCGCCCAGGCAGTAGAACAAGGCCATGAACGGCACCAGGCGAGTGGTGACACGGGCTATGGATTGTATGCCGCCCACCAGCACCAGGCCCACGGCCACGGCCAGCAGCAGGCCCACCTCCAGTGAGTGCCCGGCCATGGGGCCGTCGGCACCGCCGGTCACGACCAGCAGTTGTTCGAAAACCTGGTTGCTCTGGAACATGTTGCCCGCGCCCAGGCAGCCCAGCACGATGGCCACCGCGTAGAACCCACCCAGGGCTCGGCCCACCAGCGGCCAGCCGCGCTCGCCGAACCCCTCGCGCAGGTAGTACATCGGGCCGCCCGACACCTGGCCGTTCTCGTCGACCTGGCGGTAGCGTACCCCCAGCACGCACTCGGCACACTTGCTGGCCATGCCCAGCAGCCCGGCCACCAGCAGCCAGAAGGTGGCCCCGGGGCCACCCATTGAAATCGCCACGGCCACGCCGCCTATGTTGCCAATGCCCACGGTGCCCGACACTGCCGTCGAAAGCGCTCCCCAGGGACTGATCTCCCCGCTCGAACCCGGAGAGCGGCGCTTGCCGCTAACTATGCGCAGGCCCTCGGCCATGCCACGAAAATTGATGAAGCGCAGGTAGAAGGTGAAAAACAGGCCCGCGCCTATCAACCAGGCCACGATGAGCGGCACCTGCGCGTCGCCTATGGGTACAGCGTAGAAAACTACCGCGGCCATGGCGTCGGCCAGGGGACCAAGGACTTCGTTGACCGTAGCGTCTATGCTGTTCAAACTGTTCCCCCCATGAAGATAGGTATACTTCTCACCGACTCAGTCCAGCCCGCGCTCGCCGCCACGCACGGCCAGTATAGCGACATGTTCGCCCGCCTGCTCGGTGGCGTGGATCCCTCTCTGCAATTCGCTTGCTGGGATGTGCGGCTCGGCGAGTTTCCCGACTCGATCGATGATTGCGATGGCTACCTGATGACCGGCGGCCGGCACAGTGTTTACGACGAATTGGAGTGGATTGCTCCGCTCGAGAGCTACGTCGTACGGCTGGCCGAAGCGAGCCGACCGCTGTTCGCCGTATGCTTTGGCCACCAGTTGGTAGCCCGCGCACTGGGCGGCCGCGCTGAGCTGGCCGAGCAGGGGTGGACGCTCGGTGTGCACAGCACGCGCATCGAGTCGCCGTTTCCCTGGGCCGCTGCCGGCGGAGATTCCGTTGCCGGCACGCACGGCAAGCTGCAGCTCATACACAGCCACCGGGACCAGGTGACGCGCCTGCCTGACGGTGCCAGCCTCGTGGGCTCCAGTGACTCCTGCCCTGTTTCGATGTACCGCATCGGCAAGCACGTGATGAGTTGCCAGGGCCATCCCGAGTTCAGCCCCGAGTACGCGCTGGGCTTGTACGAAAGCAGGCGCGGGTTGTACGCGGATGATCTGTGGAACCGGTCACTGGCTTCGCTGGCCGAGGACACCGACGGCGGGGTCATCGCCCGGTGGGCGCTAGAGTTTTTTCGCAGCGCCGCCGACAGCGACTGACTTCACACCGGTCTGTCGCCCTCTATGGTAATGCGCTGGTGACAACGCCGCGCCGGCCACCAATCCTGTACCGGCTTATGCTGCGTGGCTCGGTTGTCCCAGAAAGCGATCGAGTCGACCTCCCAACTGAAGCGGTACCGAAACTCCGGCTTCTCGATGTGCGCGTACAGCCGCGCCAGCAGTTGCTCGCTCTCGCGTTCTTCCATGCCAAGCAGGCGCGTGGTGAACAGGCTGTTGACGACCAGGCAGGGCCGCTTGCTGACCGGGTGACGACGCATCACCGGGTGCAGCACGGGCGGGTTGTCGGCCACGGCCCGCGCGAGACGGTCCCTGCCGCCGGGTTCGGCCAGGCTCTCTCGGTAGCCATGCGCAAAGCTGTGCTCGGCGGTCATTGCTTCGAGCTGTTGCCTGAGGGCCGCCGGCAACGCTGCCCATGCTGCCTCGGTATTCATCCACATCGTGTCGCCGCCCTTGTCAGGAATGACGGTAGCCCTGAGCACGCTGCCCAGCGGTGGGCACTCGAGGTAAGTCATGTCGCAGTGCCACTTGTCTATTTTTGAAGGACGCGCGCGGTCGCTTTCGAGTATGGTGAGCTCGGGGTAGTCGTCCACGTGCGGAAACGCGGGGTGGCGTTGCAGCGGCCCGAAGTATGACGCAAAGCGGTGGTGGTCGGCCGGCCCAAGAGGCTGGTCGCGAAAAAACAGCACCTTGTGTTCGACCAGCGCCGCCGTCACCGCTGCTAACTCTGTACCCGTCAATTCGCGGGTGAGATCAAGCCCCCTTACTTCGGCCCCGAGGGCCGCGCCTGTAAGAAGAACTTCCACCCCAAGCCTTTTATCATCTTGTCCCCGATATGTAACTACCCGCCGGCCCTGGTCTCGCCCTCCGCGATATCGTAATCGTGTTGCCGCGGAGGATGACCACCATGGAACCACGCCCGCTCGGCCTCGCTGAAAAAGCCCAACGCCTGTTGCTGCGATCGATGATGGCTCTGCCCGAACGCCTGCAGCTCCTGCTCGCCGGTGGCAGTTCCACCCGCGTGGATGGCCTCACGCTGGACGCAGACGTGCAACTGCTGCTGCTCGCGATGTCGTTCGACGATCACCCATCATACGACGACCTGACCGTGGCCGAGGTACGGCAGCACATCGAAAGCGGCGCGGCTGTCGCAAGCGGTGAACCCATAGCCATGCAACGCGTCGAGGAACTCTCCTGCGCTGGCGCGGACGGCGAACTCGCCGCGCGACTCTACGTGCCCCACGCTTGCGCCGATGGCGGCGGCCTGCTGGTCTACTACCACGGTGGAGGATGGGTGGTGGGCAGCATCGACAGCCATGACCAGCCCTGCCGATTCCTCGCAGAGAAGGCCGGCGTCAAGGTATTATCGGTGGACTACCGGCTGGCCCCCGAACATCCCTTTCCGGCGGCGACCGACGACGCCCTGGCGGCGTTTCGCTGGGCGCTCGAAAACGCCGAGCGCCTGGCCATCAACGCATCGCGGGTGGCGGTTGGCGGCGACAGCGCCGGTGGCAACCTGGCGGCCTCGGTTTCGCTGCGCGCCACGCGCGACGGCGGACCCTCGCCGGCCTTCCAGCTGCCAATCTACCCGGTCACCGACCTGTCGGCCCGCAGCGAATCGTACCGCTTGTTCGCCGACGGTTTTTTTCTGACCGCCTCGCAGATGGAGTGGTACATCCGCCACTACACGGGTGACCGCCAGCAGGCCGTCGAAGACCCCTCGGCTTCGCCGCTGCTGGCAGAAGACCTTTCGGGCCTGCCACCGGCTTACGTCACCACGGCCGGCTTCGACCCCCTCAGAGACGAGGGCGAAGCATACGCCGAGCGACTCGAACTGGCCGGAGTGCCGGTAACGCTGTTCCGTGTCGAAGGCCAAGTGCACGGCTTTGCCAACACCACCCAGGTGAGCCGCGGGGCGCGCCAGGCCATGGCCGATGCCGCCGCCGCGCTTGCCGCTGCTATTGCCTGACCGGGTAAACTTTACCCGAGAGCACGGTGGCCACCGGGATAATGTTGGGCCACTCGTCTAGCTCCACCGACAACGGATCGTCGGGCAACGCCACGAAGTCGGCCCTGAGGCCCACTCGTATGCTGCCAACCTCGTCTTCCATACCCACCGCGTAGGCCGCGTCGCTGGTGATCGCGAGCAGGGCCTGCCCCGGGGTAAGCGCCTCGTCGGCGCCACGGGTCTTGCCTTCATGGGTCAGCCGAGTGGCAGCGGCCCAGGCCGCGAGCAGCGGGCGCGCCGGCCCCATGGGCAGGTCGGAATGCAGCGACACCTTCACCCCGCGCTTGACCAGCGACCCCAGCGGCGTGATCTTCTCGGCGCGCGGCAGGCCAAGCCCGCGCTCGGCGTAAATGTCGGCCATGAAGTAGTTGTAGTACACGTTGGCTGACACCAACGCACCGGCCGCGGCCATGCGATCCAGCTCGTTCGGGCGCGCCTGCGCAAAGTGATGAAAGGTAAAGCGGTGGTCCTCTCGCGGGTGCTCGGCCTGCAGCTGATCGAGCGCGTCGAGCACCGCCACCTGGGCCGCGTCGCCGTTGCTGTGCACGTGCAGCTGGTAGCCCGCTTTCCACCAGGGCGCGAGACCCTCGACCATGCGCCCCGGCTCGGTGTTCCACTCGCCCACTCCCCCCTCCAGGTATCCCGGCGGTTGCATTCGCATCAACAGGGAAAAGAACGCGCCGTCTCCTATCATCTTGACCTGCCGCACGAAGGCCAGGCGCTCACTGTTGCGTTGCGGCAGGGCCTCTACCCTGTCGAACAGATCCTCGCCCCACTCGCGTCCCAGGGCGAAGGGCAGAGGCACCAGGCGGGTGCGAAAAGGCACGTCGTCGCGGTCGAGGTTGCGCTTGAGAATCGGCCACTCGCGCTCGTCGCTGAACATGCCGTAGGCCATGTCGACAACCGTGGTGATGCCGCCGCGGTGTATCATCTGCCGCACGATGGAGTGACCGCGATCCATGGCCTCTTCGCCCAGCACCACCGGGGACAGCGTACCGAGCGCGACCAGCAGCCCCAGCTCCGACAGGCGGCCGGTGGGCTCGCCGTCTGCGCGCAAAGCGACACCGGGCAGCCGCGCCGCCGTCTCGCGGGTGACTCCCATCCACTCGAGCGCGACCGAATTGGCTATGACCTCGTGAAACGAACGGTGCCAGGCCACCACTGCGCGCGTGGTCGACACCGCGTCGAGCGCGTCTCGGTCGAGTCCCGCACCGTGAAAGAAATCGTGGTAGCCCCAGGTGATCAGCGGCTGGCCACCGTCTTCAAGAGAGCCGTCGCCAAGAGCGGCATCGAGTTCGCGCAACCTGTCGAGAAAAGCCTGCCTGCCGCGTATGCCCTTGATCGTTCCGCCCGGCAGTTCCCAGTCAAACGGTGCCGTTATCGGTAACGCCAGCAGCATGGCTGCCATGTCGGGGTGCAGGTGGTTCTCCACGAAGCCGGGCAACAGCACATCGTCGGCAAAGCGCTTGTCGATCACGCAGCCCTTGCAGCCGGCCAGCGGCGAGAGCTCCTCGCGACTGCCCACCGCGAGGATCTTTCCCTCGGCCACCGCCACGGCCTCGGCCCGTGGATTCGCCGGGTCCATGGTCACAACACTACGGGCCACGAACACCGTGGTAGCCGGTGTCCGCGTGCAAGCAGCAGCGGCGGTAAGAGCCACGCAGATCACCGAAACAGCCAGCTTATGCTGGCGCCAACCCGGAATCGCGTGGAGCATGCGCGAACCCTATCAAAAGGGGGAAGCGTCCGATAACCCACTTTCGGGATTGGACACAGCGTGGGCGAGTCAAAATATTACCCCCATGGCGAATAAAGGATATGGTCAACGTACCGTCGCTGGGCCGCTGGCCGGCTACCGCGTCATCGAACTCACCTCCACTGTGTCTGGTCCGCTTGCCGGCATGATACTGGCCGACCAGGGCGCCGACGTGGTCAAGGTTGAGCCGCCGGGTACCGGTGACCTCGCGCGTTTCATGGGCAACAACCGGAACGGGGTCGCCGCACAGTTCTCGGTGCTCAACCGCAACAAGCGCTCGATAGCCCTGGACCTCAAGCAGGCAGACGACGCGGCCATCCTGCGGCGTCTGGTAGAAACCGCCGACGTGCTTATCGAAAACTACCGCCCCGGGGTCACGGCAAAGCTGGGTGTCGACTACGAGTCGCTGGCAGCCGTCAATCCCCGCCTCGTCTACGGGTCTATCACTGGCTACGGGCAGTCGGGGCCCTACGTCCACCGCCGCGTGTACGATCCCCTGGTACAGGCCACCATCGGCATGGCCGGGGCGCAGGGCGGCGGCGACAGGCCGGCCAACGTGCGCACAGTGCTGTTCGACAAGGTTTCGGGCATGACGGCCGCCCAGGCCGTAACCGCAGCGCTGCTTCAGCGCGAGCGTACCGGCCGGGGCCAGTTCCTGCCCGTGTCGATGATGGACGCGGGGCTGTACTTCCTGTGGCCCGACGCCATGTGGCAGCACACCCTGCTGGGCGACGAGATAAACGAACAGGGGGCACTTGCCGATTACTTCCCGTTGTTTGCCACCAGCGACGGCCACGTGTCGACCATACTGATAGTCGACAGCGATTTTGCCGCCCTGTGCGAGGCGCTTGGCTGCCAGCTGCACGCCGATCCCAGGTTTGCCAATTTCGGGGGGCGCGTGGCCAACAGGCAGCAGCTGGCCGAGGAGATGGACGCCGTACTCGCCGACCGCGACACCGAATCGCTGTGCCGCTTGCTCGACGAGCTTGACGTGCCCTCGGCCCGGGTGAACCCGGTGAACCGCGTTCACGAGGATCCCCAGGTCCGACACGGCAACACCCTGGTCGAAGCCGAGCACCCCGAGGGCGGAAGCTGCCGCTTGCCGCGACCGCCGCTGGCCTTCGACGGGCAGGAGCCCGGGCTGGGCTCAGCCTCTCCAGTGCTAGGAGAGCACGCCCGTGAACTGATGGCCGAAGCCGGCCTGCCCGAAGCTGAAATTGAGCGATTGGAGGAGCGCGACCGCGCCAACCGCGGGATTTTCCCCAAGAGCATCGACCTGGCCAACCTGCGCTGACAACTGGCCGGGCCGTATATCGCGGGGGAAGACTGTCACCCATTCAGCGTTGTCATAGCCGGCCAGGTCGAATATACTGGCTTCCGCTCCGCTGCCCTTGTTGCCCTTGCCCGCCACGTAGATGCGTGGGGTGTGCGACACCCCGCGCCGACGTGGCACGGATGCGAGCGTGGCAACAACAATAAGCAGGCGTGAATTCGTAAGGCGCGGCAGCAGCGGCGCAGCAATCCTCGTGCTGGGCGGGCTGGTCCCGGCTTGCCACCGCGATGCCGGCCAATACGAAACGTCAACCGCGAGTACGGTCGCGCCCCACGCTCCAGCAAGGGGCTACGGCGACTGGAAGGACGTCTACCTGCAACGGCTTGCCTGGGACAAGCGCGTGCGCTGTACGCACGTCGTCAACTGCTGGTACCAGCGCAACTGCTCCTGGGACGTCTACGTGCGCGACGGGGTGGTCGTGCGCGAGGAACAGGCCGGCGAGTACCCCGCGGTAAACGACGAGGTACCCGACTTCAATCCCCGCGGCTGCCAGAAAGGCGCCTGCTACTCCGCGCTCATGTACGCGCCCGACCGCCTGCGCTACCCGCTGCGACGTGTCGGGCCCAGAGGCTCGGGCAAATGGAAGCGCATCAGCTGGGACGAAGCCTACCGCGAGACCGCCGACCAGCTCATCGACGCGGTGACCCTCGCCGGTCCCGACTCGGTGGCCCTTGAGCCCGGTGGCAGCCTGGCGTCGGCCACGTGGAGGCTGGGCGTGCAGCGCCTGGTCGACATGCTCGACGGCATAGAGCTCGACACCAACACCGAGCTCGACGACGGGCAGGCCGGCGCAGCGGTGACCATGGGCACACCGGTATCGTCACGCTCGGCCGACGACTTCTTCCACTCCGATCTCATACTGGTCTGGGGTGCGAACCCCGTTTACACGCAGATTCCCAATGCCCACTTCATCAACGAGGCCCGTTACAACGGCACCCGCGTGGTCACCATCGCCACCGACTACTCGGCCTCGAGCATCCACAGCGACCTGTTCATAGGCGTGCGCCCCGGGACCGACGCCGCGTTGGCCCTGGCCGCCTGCCAGGTACTATTGGAACGAGGCAGCATAGACGCTGACTTCGTACGCTCGCAGACCGACCTCGTACTGCTGGTAAAAGACGACGGCCACTACCTGCGCGAAAGCGATCTCGTCACAGGCGGCCGCCAGGAACAGTTCTACGCCTGGGATCCCTCGCTCGGCCTGCCCTCCCCCGCTCCCTTCGACCTGGACTGGGCAGGGGTTACGCCCGCGCTCGAGGGCAACTACACGGTAAGCACCAACAACGGACCGGTCCGCGTGCGCCCGGTACTCGAAATCCTGCGCCAGCGACTCGACGCGGACTACACGCCCAAAAAAGCGGCAGAGCTGTGCGGCTGCTCGGCTGAAACCATCCACCGTTTCGCCGATATGGTGGCCGGGGCACGCGCCATGGCCGGCGTAGCCGGTTCGTCTATTCCCAAGCTCTACAACGGCGACATCATCATGCGGGCGCAACTGCTGCTTTTCATGCTGGGCGGGCACGTGGGAAAGCCGGGCGCCGGCTTCGACACAACTCCGTTCCTGTGGACGCAGGGCATGGATTCCGTCGGCGCCAGCCAGTGGGAGGGACTGGCCGCCAAGCTCAAGCACCTACCCGCGCTGCTCGGCCGGCGACTGGCGGGCGACAGTACCGAGCGCTATGTATACGACGCCTTTCGCGACTACATGAACGATTCGTCGGTGGTATCGTCGGTGCTTTACTGGCGACGCCACGGCGGTTTGTCCCGGGTGACCGACGGCGAGCACGGCAGGCGACTGCCCCGCCCCATCGACGAGTACGTCGAGGAGTCCTACAACAACAACTGGCAGAAGCGCCCGCCGGCAGATCCCCCGCGGGTGCTCGTGGTCGCGGGCAGCAATTTACTGAGGCGCCTGCGTAGCGCGCAACGCCTGCTCGAAACGGCCTGGCCGAAAATAAAACTGGTAGTCACCTGCGACCTGCGCATGTCGACCACCTGCCTGCAGTCCGACATACTGCTGCCAGGCGCGTCTTCTTACGAAAAAGACGACGTACCCAACTGGTTCACGCTGCTTTCACCTTACCTGCACATCACTCAGGCGGCCGTCGAACCCCTGGGCGAGTGCAAGCCCGAGTGGAACATGCACGCGGAGCTGGCCCGGTGGGTGGAACGACGCGCGCGCGAACGGGGCGTCTCCTCTTTTCGCGACCGCCACGGCAACGAGCAGAGACTCGATGATTTCGGCCATCGCTTTACCTTCAACGGCCGCTTCGACGAACATGCCCAATCGCAGGTCGCACACGAAATAGTAAAACAGACCGGCTTCGTGGACGGCGGTTTCGAAGAACTCCGGCACGATGGCTTCAAAAGAATAACCGGAATAGGCACGCACCCTTTCAACCTGGGCAATGCCACGGACGTGACGCCCGACCAACCGGTGGTCAACCGCGGTTGGCGTCGCAGCAATCCCGGCCCCTGGCCCACGCTCACCCGCAGGGTGCAGTTTTACATCGACCACCCCTTGTACCTCGAACTCGGACAGGAACTGCCTGCCCACCTGCCCGTACCCAGACCGGGGGGAGACTACCCGCTGGTGCTCAGCGGCGGCCACACCCGCTGGAGCATCCACGCCGGCTGGCGCAACCTCGACCTGCTGCTGCAACTGCAGCGCGGAGAAGCGGCCGCCTTCGTAGCGGCACCCGACGCGCGCAGCCGCGGCATCAAGGACGGCGACACGGTACGCCTCTTCAACGACCTGGGCGAGTTCAAGGTAAAGGCCAGGCTGTCGAATGCCGTCGCCCCGGGCATGGTCATCCTCTACCACGCCTGGGAGGACTACCAGTTTCCCGGCGGCAAGGGCTACCGCAACGTACTACCGAGCCCGCTCAACCCGGTGGAGCTGGCCGGCGGCTACAATCACTTGAGACCGGTACCAGCCTCGCTGCAACCCGGGCAGAGCGACCGCGAAACACGGATCGAGATGGCCTCGGCCTGACAAGGAGACAATGACGATGGCAGGACCAGCACACGCAACGAATCACCGCGAACAGCAACCCGCTGCACCCCCGCCCCGCGCGTTGTCCCCACGCGCACAGTGGCTGCGCGACTACTACTTTCGCGGCGTAGACCGCGAGTGGAACAACGAGTTCAGTTGCTGGACCACCGGTACCGACTGGGACGTGGTCTACGACGAGACCACCTACTACATCGTCCCGGAGACCTACGCGTTCTTTCAACCGTTCCGCTCTTCCACCCTGCAGGCTGCGCGCACGGTAGACCTGCCCGATGACTTCTGGCAACGGGGGCTGGCCGAGCGCCGCGCGTGGCTGATACGCGAAATAATGGTCAACCGGTTGCCGCGGGAAATACTGCCCGGTGATCTCATAGCCGGGGCCCGCTTCAACCTGCTCGCCTCGCGCTGCTGGAACCGCGAGGAAGCCCGTCAACGCGACGCCGAGGTCAACGGCCCGCGCGGCAGCAGGGCCGCGATCAAGGATTTCCACGAGCACGGCTACGGCAACACCGGGGCTACCTCGGGCCACCTGTTACCTGACTACCCACGGGTGATAGAGCACGGCTGGGGATCCATCCACCGCGACCTCGAGCAACGCTACGACGCACTCGACCACGCTGCTAAAAACGGCCAACCCGGCTCGCAACTGCGCGCCATGATGACTGCTGCTCTCATGCCCGGGGAATTGGCCGGAAAATACGCCGGGTGCTGCCGCGACGAGGCCCGCGACGAAGCCGACCCGGCCCGCCGGGCGGAGCTCGAGAACATGGCCCGCAACCTGGAACGCGTGCCCTGGCTTCCCGCGCGTAACTTCTGGGAGGCAGTACAATCCCTGTGGCTCACCCACATGCTGGTGATGAGCGACGAAAACTACCCCGGCCCCGGCCTGAGCTTCGGCCGCGTAGACCAGTACCTCTACCCCTGCTGGCGCCGCTCGATCGAGAACGGAATGGATCGCGAGTTCGGCAAAGAAATCCTGCGCTGCTTCTGGGTACACGCCAACACGGCTTACGACGCCATGATAAAAATCGGCGGCAACCAGGGAATCACCTCCGGCTTCGGCCAGCTCATAACGCTTTCGGGCATTGGAGCCGAGGGCGTCGACACGACCAACGACCTGACCTACGCCATCCTCGAGGTCATCGACGAGATGAGCCCCATACTGGAGCCCAAGCCGAGTGTACGGCTGCACCGCGGTTCTCCCAACCGCCTGCTCGACACCGTGGTCGACATGATCTCGCGCAGCCACGGATCGCCCTTCCTGCTCAACTTCGACGAGAGATCCATGGCCGGTATGATGCGCGAAGCCGCCGAGGCCGGCTACCAGCACCTCGTAAACGAGGACAACGTCCACGAGTACGCGCCGGTTGGCTGCCTGGAAAACACCATGGTGGGCAACGACCGTTCAGGAACCGTTGACAGTAACCTCAACCTGCTCAAGGCCGTTGAACTCGCGCTTACAGGCGGCGAGGACCTCGCCCCCGCGATGGACGCCGTGACCGGCGAGTCCCGCGAAATCAGCCGAGACGGCCCGCGCACGGGTGACGCCGGGAAGTTCGATCGCTGGGAAGACTTCTGGGCGGCCTACAGCAGGCAGAACGAGTTCATAGTGCAGCGTTGCGTTGACCTCTACGAACGGACCGAGAGCCTGCGGGCCCGCTTCAGCCCCACGCCCTACTTGTCCTGCCTCGTGGGCGGCTGCGCCGAAACGGCCACCGACGTCACCCGCGGCGGCGCCGAGATCAACCTTACCACGCTCGAGGGCGTAACCTTCGCCACCACCGTGGACTCGCTGTGCGCGATAAAGTACCTGGTCTACGACCGCGGTCTGTGCTCGATGGAGGAACTGACCGCGGCCCTGCGCGACAACTGGGACGGGCACGAGACCCTGCAGGCCTGGGCCCGCTGGCGCGCGCCCAAGTACGGCCGCGACCAACAGGAGGCCGACGCCATGGCCTGCGCCGTGATGGACCTGTGGACCGACGAAACCTGGAAGCACAGCACGGTCAGCACCGGCCGGCGCTTTCGCCCGGGCATGCTCAGCTGGAACTACTGGGTGGACGGCGGCTACGTCATGGCGGCGAGCGCCGACGGAAGACCGCGGGGCAGGTTCCTGTCCAACGCCATTTGCCCGTCCAACGGCGCCGATACCAGTGGCCCCACGGCCAACGTCAACTCGGTTGGCCAGGCGCTGGGTGGACGGGGCTGCGACGGAGATTGGCAGGACTACCGCAACTCGTTGCCCAACGGCGCCAGCCATACCATGAGCTTCAGTCCATCGCTGCTGCGCGACGCAGAGCACCGCGAAAAGTTCAAGGGGTTTCTTCGTGGCTACTGCGAAAACGGGGGCACTGCCCTGCAGGTCAACGTGATCGACACCGACACCCTGCGCGACGCCCAGCTCAACCCCGGCGAGTACCGCCACCTGCTGGTACGCGTCACCGGCTACAACGCCTACTTCACCAGCATAGGCCGCGAACTGCAGGACGAAGTCATAGCCAGGGAGGCGCATTCCTAGCGTAGACCCGGTGATGGTTTCCCGGCAGTCGACCGCCCGTGACAACACGGAGGCCACGGTGCTCAACCTGCAGCGAATGTCCACCGAGGACGGTCCGGGCATACGCACGACCGTGTTTCTCAAGGGTTGCAGCCTGGAGTGCACGTGGTGTCATAACCCCGAGAGCGTGGAGTCGGCCACGTGCGTGGCCTGGCACGAATCCAGGTGCAGCGGGTGCATACCCCGGGAGAACACGACCGGGAGCAACGGCGACGCCAGGCCAGCGCTTACACCGTGCCAGGATGCCTGTTTGAAAGGGGCACTAACAGCGACGGGCGGCACCATCCACATCGATCACGCCCTTTGCAGCGCTGGCAACGGCTGCAACGCCGCGTGCACAGACGCCTGCCCCTGGGCAGCGCTCGAACTGCTGGGACAACGGAGATCGGCTGCCGACGTTTTCGACGAGGTCGTCCGCGACCTGGCCTGGTACGGCTGCTCGGGCGGCGGGGTTACCGTTTCGGGCGGTGAACCCTCGCTTAGACCCGCGTTCACTTCCGAGCTGTTGCGGCTCTGCCGCGAGCGAGGCATTCACACCGCGATCGACACCTGCGGGCAGTGCACGTGGCAGGCACTGGAGCGGTCAACGCGACACGCCGACCTGGTGCTCTACGACCTCAAGGAAATAGATTCTGCGCGCCACGCGGATTTCACTGGCCGCTCCAACCACGAAATCCTACGCAACGTGCTGGCCCTCGCACAGCGATTCAGGGAGCAGCAAAGGCGGGATTCTCTGTGGATTCGTACGCCGCTGGTGCCGGGGCTCACCGCCAACGAAGAAAACCTGCGCGGGCTGGGAGAGTTCATCGCCGGCAAGCTGGGTGACGTCGTCACTCGCTGGGAGCTGCTCGCTTTCAACAACATGGCCGGCGACAAGTACCGACGGTTGGGAAACCGGTGGGAGCTCGAAGGTGTCGAGACCATGGCAGCCGGGGAGCTCGAAAACCTGCAGCAGGTGGCACATTCGTGCGGCCTGGACGGCGACAAGATCGTTGTGACCGGCCCGGTGAAAGTACCCTGTGATCCGGGCGGCAAACAGACTGGAGCGAGAACCCCCAGGCCACCAGCAGCACGATGATGAACAGGAGCAACAAGACTGTGCCCACACGTAACGGCGACCGCGACGGGCTTACTCCCCCTCTCGCCCTGGACCAAGCCGCCATGGCCGCGCTTGGCGTCGACGCCAAAATCGGGCTGCTGGCCACCCGCGATCCCGAGGGGCTGCCCCACGTGACGCTCATCACCTCGCTCAACGCCAAGGATCCCACGCGGCTCATGTTCGGTCAGTTCTGCGAGGGGCTGGGCAAGAGTCACCTGCAATCGGACCCGCGCGCGGCCTTCATGATAGTAAACAGCAGGGGCCGCTGCTGGAGCGGTACGGCGCACTGGGCAGAGAAGGCAAGCGGGGGCGCCGACCTCGACGCTTACAACAGTAAACCCATGTTTCGCTACAACGCCTACTTCGGCGTGCACACTGTCCACTACCTGGACCTCGTTCACTACGCCGGGAACCACGCGCTGCCCAGGCTGCGCCTGGCGCTTGGTGCCGGCGCGCTGGCCGCTGCTCGAACACTACGGGTGAGCGACGCCGGCAGCGTCCCGGCCTTGTCTAACTGGGCACAGCGACTGCTACGATCTCCACGAACACTCAAGTTCGCATCCTGGATAGCCGACAACGGCTACCCCCGCCTATCACTTCCCCTGCCATGCACCGCCGCCAATAGCGGCCGGCTGTTGATGTCGGGTACACCGGCAGGGGCAAGCTCAGGCCCCCCTCGACCCGGTCAGCAATTGTCAGTGTTTGCCATCAATCTCGACATGGAGAGCGTACTCGTACGGGGTACCTGGCGGCACCGGGGTCGACTGCTATCCGACCTGGAGCTCGATTACGTTTACAATTCCATGCCGCCCAAGCAGGGGCAGGTCTACCCTCGGCAGCCGCTGCGAGCGATCTCTTCGTTCATCCGCGGGGCTTGACCCCCCCCGAACGCGCAACGAGAGCCGGCTGCTGTCGTTGACCTGGTCGTGGCTGAAACACGGGCGGCCGAAAGCCCGCTGGTCCTGGTCCTTTACACGCCCCCGCCAAGGCTCGACTATATCCAGTATGAAAGAAGCCGCCTTGCTTACCACGGCCTTCCTGCTGTTGGTCGGTCCAGTCCTGGCAGACGACGGCCAGCGGGTCGTCAACGGGTTGATGACCAATGATCACCCGGCCGTGGGTGCCCTGCTGTGGGTGTACGAAGACGGCAGCAGTTTCCAGAGTTGCAGCGGGGCCCTGGTCGGCTGCCGGCATTTTCTCACTGCAGCGCACTGTGTGTGCGACGCTGACCGGGCAACCGACTGCCCCTCGCCCGATCCATCTCGCCACCTGGTCTACCTGCAGCACGGGGGTATCTACGAAGTATCGGCCGTGGAGTTGTCGCCCAACTACAACTTCGGACAACGCGGTGACATCGCCGTGCTCACCCTCGCAAATGACTTAGAGCGCGTGCTGCCCCTGCCCATAAACACGGGCGGACGGGTGGGCGACGGCACCGCCGCGACGGTGATCGGCTACGGGGTGACAACAGACAACGGTAGCGACGCGGGCATAAAACGACGCGGCAGCGTAGTAACCGCGCCGTGCCAGCAGGGAGTCCCGGACCTGCGCCATGTGTGCTGGAAATTCCTCCGGCCCTCGGGCCCGGCGGGTTCATACTCAAACACCTGCTACGGCGACTCGGGCAGTCCGCTACTGGTCGACGACGGCTCCGGTCCGGTAGCGGCAGGCGTGGACTCGGGGCTGGACGGACGCTGCGTAAAAAACTCCGAGTCCTTCGACGCCAGCGTTTACGACAATCGTTCTTTCATCGCCTCGGTGGCGGGTAGCGACCTGGGTGCAGCAAGCTGTGGCAACGGATTGTCGCACGTGGGCGATGCCGGGGTAGAGACATCCACGCTTACCGGGTCGCTGGGCTTCTCTCGCGCAGCGGCGCGCTGCCGCAAGACCACCGCTCGAGCCACGGCCAAGTGGCTCACGAGTGTGGGCAAGGCAAGACAGCGCTGTATTTTGTCACTTGTCAGCGGCGGACAGCAAGCTACCTGCCCTGACAACATGGCTACTGCTGCGATCGCGAAAGCAACGGCAAAGCTCGGTAAGATGCTGGCGGGGAAAAAATGCCCCTCCGCTTCCGTACAATCGGCCGGCCTCTCTGGATCCTGCGTGGAAGCTGTAGACAGCGAAGAACTGGCGGCCTGCCTGCTCGTAGAAACATCGACCGCTGTCGATCTTTTCATGGCCGCCGAGCACGCTGTCAGCGAAGCGATGATCGAGGACGCCGGACAACGTCGTTGCCAAGGGGGAGCTGCAAAATCGGCCATGCGTTACGCACGGTCGAAGCTCAAGCTCGTGGACGGCTGCCGCAAAAAGGCAGACCGTGGGCCTGGTAAGGGCTGCGATCCTGTCGATACCTCCATGCGAATAGCATCCCTGCGAGCAAGCCTGGCAGAAAAAATCGCCGTGGCCTGCACCAATGCTGAAGTTACAGCGCTTAACACGGCCGGCTCGTTCGGTGCCAGCTGTGCCACGGCCACCACGGCGGCTGAGCTGGCCACCTGCATGATCCCGGAACACGACTCGGCGCTGACCCAGCTGACCGCCCTGCTCGCGGACGCCGAGTTTGAATCGAACGTTTCTTTCACCGTCCCGGCCGCGACCGAGTTGCTGCGAGTGACCCTGAACGGCAGCGAAGAGAAGGGCGCGATGTTCCACCTGCACCTCGCCCACGGACAGGCGGCCACGACTGCTGACCAAGGCTCCACGCGCGCGTCGAGCTTCCAGGCCCTGGAATGGCAAACCCCCCAGCCAGGTCAATGGCACGCCCTGGTCAAGCCAGCCACTTCTGGCGGCAACACAGTGGGGGCATGGCAACTGACCGCGACCTCGTTCGGCCCCTGATGGTCGTGATCGAAGCGCCAGAGAAAGATTTCAGATCGAATCGGCCAACTCGCACACGAGCTCGTAATACTGCTCCTGCTCCACGCCCAGCGCTGCAGCACCAAATACCTCGGCATCACGGGCAGTGGCAAAGTCACCGTAGTTGACCACCACCAGCAGGTAGAGGACCGCGGCCACGACGTCGCTGTCACAGCCGCGTAGCTTTTCGTGCAGGTATATAGTGTAGCCGTCGCCCGGTCGCCCGCTGCGCGATACCACCGAACCGAACAGCCCCTCGCCCACCCGGCTCGAATCGAACTCCAAGCTGGCCGGAAAGTGAACGCAGTCGCGGTCCTCGAGCAGGCGCAACAGCGTCGCGTAGTCCATCTCGGACCCGTAACCCGCACGCAGCTGTTCACCCTTGCAGCGGGCGTGCTCGGCCAGCGCAAGACGACCGCCTTCAAGCGTCAGCCGATCATCTACCGGTCTCGAATCCTGTTCCGTAACGTCGCCCATGATCCCGTCCCGGGTCCCTACTTCTTGTACCTGGCCTTGAACTCCTCCTGCTGGGCCTTGCGCCGCGCCGCCTCGGAAGGATCCATCTTTCCTATGAACCACTTGTGGTCGTCGCTCGCCAGCACCGAGTCTATTTTTTTCGAGAGCTTCTTGGCCTGCTCCGCCATTTTCTTGTCATTGGAGTGCAGGTGCCGTTCGACCAGTTCGCGCAGCTCCGGGATCAGCTCGGTGTAGAAGTTGCGCGCCACCTCGTAGGTGCCGTGCCAGTGCGTGTAGTCCGGCCCCATCATTGCCGCACCATGACGGGCGCGCCGTCCCTCGTGGTGCCACAGCTCGAACCACGTGAAGTCGAGCTTGTTGGCGAACACAACCGGGCTGAGCAACGGCTTGGCCAACGCCATCAACGCCTTGCCGGGCTTGGCAAACTTGTTGTTGTACAGCTCGATCAATCCGTCGTACTGCAGGTAGAAGTTATTGACATACTCCTCGTTGTGGCAGTTGCCGCAGACGTCGATCATGTTCGCCCTCCGGGTCTGCCAGCTGACGTCCTTGCCCGGCAGCCCAAGCTTGGCGTCAGACACCTCGGGCCGAATCGATACTATGGGCCTGTTGTTCCAGCTGATGCGCATGCCCACGTCGTGGGTAACGTCCTGGTCGGGTGTGGCGCTCATGTGACAGGTCGCGCAGGTAGGCGCCGCGTTGTAGTCCTCGCCCACCACCCACTTGGGGTTGTCCAGGTTCATCTTGTCCTTGTTGGCGTAGTAAGCGATGCCGTGCTTGGACTCCTTGTAGATTTCTATCTGCGGATGGTCGGGCCCCATGTGGCACTTGCCGCAGTTTTCGGGATTGCGCGCCTGTTCCACCGAGAAGCTGTGGCGCGAATGACAGGCCGTGCAAGATCCCTCCGAACCGTCGGGGTTGATGCGGCCGATACCCGTGTTGGGCCAGGTGGCAGGGTCGAGCTTGCCGGTCGGCAGCACCTTTACCTCCGAGCCGTGGCACTGCCAGCAGCCGTTCACCGCGGCGGCCGAGTTGCCATCGGGAAAACCCGGCGTCACGAAGGCGCGGTTGCCCTCCACGACCTCGGCCAGGCGGTTGTCGAGCGACCCCAGTATGCGCGCGGCCTTGGCGTGGTGCGACGACTCGAATTCAGCTACTTCTTTTTCGTGGCAGTCGGCGCAGTCTCGCGGCGATACGATGACAGAAATATCTTCGTCGTAATGACGCAGGACATCCTTGTCGGTCGCCTCGGCCTGGTGGCACTCGTAGCAACCCACGTTACCCCGGTAGTGCTTGCTTGCGCCCCACATCTGGATGATGGCCGGGGTCTCTTTCTCGTGGCAGTCAATGCAGACCCTGCTCTTCGCGGTTAACTCCATGGGAGAAAAAGCCGCCCCGGCCTCCAACGACGGCAATACCAACAACGCCGCGACCAGCACCGCCACCCGCGCTACGACCAGCCTTCGATCCGTCTCGTTACCCTGCATGTTTCTTTCCTCCGATCTCGTTTGCCGCAACGGTTACACACCGTTCCTATCGCTTGTTCGTTCGCCGGTCAGGATGGGCACCGCGCTCTTGAGCATCAGCGTGTAGAGCAGGAAGCCGAAGGCCCAGATGCCAACGCAGACCAGCGTCTCGTTGACAGACGGCGTGTATTCGATCACCTGCCCGAGCGGTGTCGGCACGAAGGCCGGCACTATCAGTCCCATGCCCTTCTCTATCCATATACCCACGATGGCCAACACGCAGGCCAGGTTCAGATAAACTATCTGCCTCGACCTGTGCGACACCAGCAGCAGGGTCGACACGGTGTTCATGGCAACCGCGGCCCAGATCCAGGGCACCAGGCCTTCATGTCCGTGCAAGCCGAAGTACAGGTATCGGGCCGAGGCCACGTGCAGGGAATCGGTGTAAAATTCCTTGAACACCTCGCAACCGAGCAGGAACATGTTGATCAGCATCGTCACCTGTATGATACGACGCAGTGTGAACAGCACGCTGTCAGAAATCTTGTAGCCAGAAAAACGCCTGATGAGTTGAAAGGTCAGTACTATGAAGGCGGGACCCGCTGCGAAGGCCGAGGCTATGAAGCGTGGACCCAGGATGGCCGAGTTCCAGAACGGTCTACCACCGAGCCCAACGTAGAGAAACGCTGTCACGGTATGGATACTGATGGCCCAGCCAATGGATACGAAAATGAACGGCAGGTAGAGCCACCTGGAGGGCTCGCGGCCCTGGTAGCGCGAGTAAAGAACGTAGCCGCAGACGTGCATATTAATCAGCAGGTAAACGCCCAGCACGATCACATCCCAGCTGAGCATCGACTGCGGCCAGTTCAGCCGGCCTATCAAAGGCATAACGTGCCAGAGGCGGTCGGGGCGACCCATGTCGACCACCACGAACAGCAGGCACATGACGATGGCAGCCACCGCGAGTAGCTCGCCAAAGATGGCCACGTCGCGCATGTCGCTGTCGCGGTACACGTAGGCGGGGATCACCAGCATGGCCGCGGCCGCCGCGATGCCCACCAGGTAGGTGAAGTTGGCTATGTAGACGCCCCAGGACACGTGGTCCGACATACCGGTGACGTGCAGGCCGTAGACGAGTTGCTTGGCGTAGGCGTTCAAGCCCACGAGCGTTATGACCGTGAGCAGGGTCATCCACGCATAGTAGCGCGCGTTTCCCCTGAAGCTGGCCACGAGGCAACTCCAAACAAAGCCGTAGTAGTTTTTTACCCACATACGCTCCGCCTCAGCTATCGAAGAAGTAGTAAAACCGGGGCCTGGTCCCCAGCTCTTCCTTGAGCACGAACACGCGCTTGTTCTTCAGGATGTAAGAAATCGAGCTATCGGGATCGAGCACGTTGCCGAACACCCGCGAACCGGTGGGGCACACCTCGAGGCAGGCCGGGTAGCGGCCCTCGCGGGTGCGCTGCAAGCAGAAGGTGCATTTTTCGACCACGCCCTTCGGCCGCGGTCGGTTTGACAGGTAGGCCATGTCGGGATTGACGTCCTCTGCAGGCAACTCGGGCTTGGAAAAATTGAACCGCCGCGCCCAGTAAGGACACGCGGCCTCGCAGTACCTGCAGCCAATGCACCAATTGTAGTCCACGGCGACTATGCCATCGGGCTCCTGCCAGGTTGCCTCCACCGGGCAGACCTTCACGCAAGGTGGGTTCTCGCACTGCTGGCACTGCACGGGCATGTAGAAGTGGCCGTCGCGCGGAACCTGCTCGACGTCGTAGTCGTGGTTTCCTCTTTCCATGTCCATGGTTCCCTGCGGCATCTCGAGCACACGGATGTACTGGATTTCGGGTGAGCGTGACTGGTTGTTTTCTTCCACGCAGGCGTGCACGCACTTACGGCAACCTATGCAGCGGGTGAGGTTGAGCGCCATGGCGAACTGCACGCCATCCATGGGAGTGACGTCGCGCAGGTGCGGCCGCACCCTGTACTCGCGTTCCACCTCGTCGGTGATGCGCGCGAGCACTCGCTTCATATCGTCAGGGCTGAGTTCCTTGTAGTGGGACTGGAGAAATTCCTCGGCGCTGATCGTGTCGCCCAGGTTCCTGAGCGGTGACAACGCGCCCGCGAGCGCCGCTACCCATGCCACGGCCACCGGCGTTTTTTTCAGAAAATCACGGCGGTTCATATCGGGGCCGTCTGCCGTTTGCCGCGTGGTGATCAGATCAGCCATGGCCGTTGCCCCCCGAGCCACGACGCTCGTCCGGCGCCGGCGCCGGCGTCATGGGCTTGAAAGCCGGTGAGTGCGGGGAGTGGCACTGCACGCAGGTCGCCTTCACCGACTCTCCACGCGACGCCAGCCAGTAGCCATTGGGCCGCCCGTGCACGCCTTCCTTCCAGTCGCGGTACTTGGGCCCATGGCATTTACCGCAAAGCTTTTCCGACTCTTCAAACGCGATATGAGAGCCCTCGTAGTCGACCAGTACGTCGAGTTTATCGAGCAGGTGGCAGTTGTCGCAGCGACTGTTGGCCCCGTGGTCCAGTTCGATGGATGTATGCTCGGCCAGGCGTTGCCGTCGCTTGTTGTCGAGCGAAAAATTGCGGTGGCATTCCACGCAGCCGTACTCGAAACCTATTTTCTCAAGGCGCGGAGCGAGCAGGGGATCGCGTACTGTTTCGTTGGCCGAGTACTGCCGCCCCTTGCTTTGCCCCGGTTGCACGGGCTCGACCTCGCCCCACAGGTCGAGCACAAAACACAGGGCGAGAAGCGCAAGCACGGCCGTCGTCCATCTTAATCCCCTATCGGCAGACACGGTCAGAACTCGGCTCCCATGTCGAAGGCGTGGCACTGCAGGCAACTGCTTCGCTCCGGATGCGGGCCACGCATGGCCACCCTCGCGTTGTCGGACCCATGGCAGGAGTTACAGTTTTCGCGAAAGAAAAAACGATGCGGCACCACCGGCGGTGCCCAGTCGTGTGCGCGGCGGCCCTCCCCTGGAAACTCCAACCCACGCCAGCTGTTAACGACTTGTGCGACCTCCAGTCCCTCGTTGAGCGACTGCACGCCCACGTGGCACTGCGAGCAGTTGCGCAACTCCGGGTGCGGAGTCTCAACGGTGCTGCGCTCGCCCAGCTCGCGGACATCGCCGTGGCAGGTGGCGCACTCGCCGCTTCCCATGCTGGTCACCACGTGGGGAATGGCCGGTGGGGCGGTATAAAACGCACGCAGGCGTTCGGGGTCGGCCACCGGCCCGGCCTCGAGAGCAGCTCCACCCTTCTCAGCGGCAACGGCAGCCGCACAGCTGAGCGTAACAGCCACCGACAGAAGTGCTGCCCATGCACGGCCTGGCCTCAACTGACCTTCTCCAGGCGCACGGCGCATTTCTTGTAATCGGGTTCCTTGGACATCGGGCAGTACTCGTCGAGCGTGACCGCGTTGATGAGCCGCGTCTCCTCAAAAAATGGCACGAACACCGACCCCCTTGCTGGCCGCGACCGGCCCCTGACCCAGGCCGGCAGCACCACCGATCCGCGGCGCGACTCGATCCGCACCTTGTCTCCCGACGAGACACCCATCTCGGTGGCGTCGTCGGGGTTGAGCTCTACGTAGGAGCGAGGCATGGCATTGTTGAGCACCGGTACGCGCCTGGTCATGGTCGCGGTGTGCCAGTGCTCCAGCACCCGGCCCGTGCACAACCAGACGGGGTACTCTTCGTCGGGCGACTCGGGCGGCGGCTCGTAGGGCCGCGCCCACGCAATGGCCTTGCCGTCGCCGGCCTTGGCCATGTAAAAATCAACCCCCGCTCCGTTCTCCACATAGGGATCTTCGTTCTCAACAAAGCGCCGGGCGGTTTCTTTCCACTCGCCTTTGTCATCCTGGACCACCGGCCACCTGAGCCCGTGCGCCTTGACGTACTCCTGGTAGGGGGCAATGTCCTTGTGCTTCTTCGTGGTAAAGGCGCGGTACTCTTCGAACAGCACGCGGTCCACGTTGACACGCTGGAACACCTCCCACCTCCATGTCTCGATTTCGCGCCCCTCCTCGTCGCGTATGGCCAGCAGGAAGCGGCCGTCGCGGGCTTTCATCCCCTCGAAGCCGAGCTCGTACATCCGGTGAGCAACGGCGAGCATCTGCCACACGTCGTCGCGGGCCTCGCCGGGAGGCTCGACTTGCTTGAACCACTGCTGGGTGCGTCGTTCGGAGTTGCCGAACACACCGTTCTTCTCGACCCACATCGCCGAGGGCAACACGACGTCGGCCACGGCAGTGGTAGCAGTGGGGTACACGTCTGACACGACCACGAAACGGTCGCTCGCGTTGGCCAGGGTCTCGTTGAGATTGGGCATGGAATGCGCAGGGTTGGTGACCTGCACCCACACGCCCTTGAGGTCACCCGAGGCAAGCGCCCGGAACATGGCCACCGCGTGGTATCCCGGCGTGGCGTTGATAGCCCCAGGGCGGGTGTTCCACATATCCTCGGTCTGCTGGCGGTGCTCGGCGTTCTTTACTACCCGCCCGCCCGGCAAGGCGTGCGCCAGGGTGCCCACCTCGCGACAGGTGCCGCAAGCGCTGGGCTGGCCGGTGAGCGAAAACGGTGTGCTACCCGGCTTGCATATCTTTCCCGACAGCAGGTGCACGTTGTAGATGAGGTTGTTCATCCAGGTGCCGCGGGTGTGCTGGTTCACTCCCATGCACCACAGCGACACGACCTTGCGGTCGGGGTCACCGAAAACATCGGCGAGCATTTCAAGCTGGCCTACCGGCAAGCCGGAAAGTTTTGAGACCTTGTCAGGGGTGTAGGCGGCCAGGAAGTCGCGGTACTGGTCAATGCTGAGATCACTGCCGTCGTTGGCCTTGAAGCGGACCTTGCTGGCCACGAAATCCTTGTCCCAGCTGCCGCGTTCGAGCAGCTGCCCGCAGATGCAGTTGGCAATGGCGAGATCGGTGTGTGGCACGAACTCGAGGTAGTGATCGGCCGCTTCCGAACTGCGCGTGTATCGAGTGGAGATGTCGATCAGCGTGATTTTTTCATGCTTGTTGCGCCGGTCAACGAAGCGCGAAAACAGCACGGGGTGCATCTCGGCCCAGTTGTTGCCCCAGCACACCACCGTGTCGCAGGCGTCCAGATCGTCGTAGCAGCCGGCCGGCTCGTCCACGCCGAAGCTGGTGACCAGGCCCACCACGGCGCTGGCCATGCACAGTCTCGCGTTGGGATCGAGGTGGTTGCTGCCCATGCCACCCTTGAGCATCTTCATGGCCGTGTAGCCCTCGGTGATGGTCCATTGGCCCGAGCCGTAGATACCGAAGCTGTCGTGATCGGTCATCATCGCGCGGGCCACCACGTCTACGGCCTTGTCCCAGCTCGTGGGCTGCAGGCGGCCTCCCTTGCGCAGCATGGGCCTGGTCAGGCGGTCGGCGCCATACAGGGCCATGCCCACGTGGTAGCCCTTCACGCAGAGCAGCCCGCGGTTGACCGGGTTGTCGCGATCGCCCTGTATCGCCACCACGCGACCGTTCTTCGTACCCACCATCACGCCGCAGCCCGTGCCGCAGAAGCGGCACGGGGCCTTGTCCCAGGCCAGGCCGTCGGTCGGCTCAGCGCTTGGGCCGGTAATAGCCCCGGCACTTGCGAGGGAAGGCACGCTCGCGGTCACCGCCGCCAGGGCAGCCGCGCGGGCGGCACGAGTGAGAAAGATTCTTCGGCTGATACTCATGCGCGCTCCTCCCCGCAGAGGCCAGGGTCCGAACCGTCGCCCAGGTCCTCGAAATTGTGGTAGATCAGGCTGAGCTCGACCAGGTCTTCAACGCTCTCGAGCATGCTCCACAGCGCCTTGTCGGCCTCGCGACTGTCGGTTTCTGTCACCAGCACCAAACTGTCGCGCAGCAGGTCGGTAACCTGCACGCGATCCAAAGCTCGCAAGCGCTCGGCCACGGCCGGCGCCTTCCCCTTCTTTGTACTTACTACGAGACCTGAAACCGGCATGGCCAGCCTCCTTTCAAGCAACTCCAACCGCCCCGTTGCGGCTCGAACACAGCCCTCGACTTGCAAGTATTATTCCCGCCTATGTCTACAACGAAAGTTCATTAGGCCCTGTAATTCGAGGGCTCGAGCAATTGCCGCAGACGGGAATTTCTCAATTCCGGGAATCCGATATCAACAGGCTTCCCGGGGCTGGGTGACGGTCCTGCAGCTGCCGGATCCGACAGGAGCAGGCCGCTGCCCGAAGCGGTAGCGGGGCGCGAATGCCCGGGTTGTCCCTGGGGCGACCTGGAACACACGCGAACACCCGCGCCCTGGTCCTGAAACGCGTGGCTACTTGCGCGCCAGTATGTGCAGGCTGACGATGGCCTTGCGGTACTCGTCGGCCTGCTCGCGGCTTATGCCCATCGACTCGATCATGCGCGCCACGTCGGGGTCGTCGAGTGAGAACATGTCGCCGAAGCAGGACTCCTTCGTGATTTCCACAGAGGCGAAACCGGCTTCGCGTATGGTGTCGAGATAACGTTCTCGCAGCGAGGCGCCACCCACGCAGCCTATCCACGCGTCGATGCTGCCCAGCACTTCGGCGGGCAGCTCGCGGTCGAGCACGATGTCGCTCACCATCACGCGCCCGCCGGGCTTGAGTACGCGGTAGGCCTCGGCGTAGACCTTCTCTTTTTCCGGCGAAAGGTTGATGACGCAGTTTGACAGGATGACGTCGACGCTTTCGTCTTCGAGCGGCAGTTGCTCGATGAAGCCCTTGCGGAACTCCACGTTCTGGTAGCCGCCGACCTCGGCATTGGCCCTCGCCTTTTCGAGCATCTCGTCGGTCATGTCCACGCCGATCACGTGACCCGTGGGGCCGACCGCAGCAGCTGCGAGAAACGAATCCATGCCAGCGCCCGAACCGAGGTCGACCACGACCTCGCCCACCGACAGCGAGTCAATAGCCGTCGGGTTACCGCAACCCACGCCCAGGTTGGCGCCGTCGGGCACGGCCTCGAGTTGCTCGGCCTGGTAGCCCACCCGCGCACTGGCGGCGTCGACGTCTTCGGTACCGACGGCCGAACCGTCCACGGCCACCCGCGCGTAGCCCTTGCGCACCTCGTCTCTCAGTTGCTCATTGTCGGCCGGTCGATTTTCAATACTCATCGTTCATCCTCACGCTGCCAGTCCCCGGCAGCAGTCCTCGGTGAGAAACCCCACCAGTTGTTTCATCGATTCAAAGTCGGGGCTGTAAATACGCGACCGGCCGCGCTTCTGGCAAATCACGATGCCGGCGGTCCTGAGCTCCTTGAGATGGAAGGACAGCGTGGCCGGAGCCATGCCCAGCTCTGCGGCCACCGCGCCGGCTGCCAGGCCCCCGGGACCCGCCTTTACCAGCAGGCGGAATATCTCGAGCCGGGCCTCCTGGGCAAGTGCACCCAGCATTTCGACCGCAACGGCCGTTTCCACGGGCGCCACCGTTCTCGCCGTCCTTGTTTCCATATTTCCAATATTAGCCAACTATCGTAGCTTGTCAAGCGGCATTGTGAGCTCTTCCCCTTCCGCTAGAGGCGGTGGGTGGGTAAACACAGCGGTTATGGCATGGGATTTTCAAACAGACCCCGAATACCAGGAGAAGCTCGACTGGGCCGACCGCTTCGTAGCCGAGAAAATAGAGCCCCTGGACCTGGCCTTTCCCGAGCCAACGGCACCCTTTGACCGCAGCAATCTTGATTTCAAGCGCCTGACCGACCCGCTCAAGCAGCAGGTGCGCGAACAGGGCCTGTGGGCCTGCCACCTGGGAACCGAGCTGGGCGGCAAGGGCTACGGACAGCTGAAGCTGGCGCTCTTGAACGAGATCCTCGGGCGCTCTGCCTGGGCCCCAGCCGTGTTCGGCTGCCAGGCCCCGGATACGGGCAACGCCGAGATACTGGCCCACTACGGTAGCGACGAACAGAAATCCCGCTACCTGCAACCGCTCATGGACGGCGACATCGTGTCGTGCTTTTCGATGACCGAGCCGCAGGCCGGCGCCGACCCGTCGGAGTTCCGCTGCACGGCCACGCGCGACGGCGACCACTGGGTCATCGAGGGCGAAAAGTATTTTTCTTCGCACGCCGACTTCGCAGACTTCATCATCGTCATGGCGGTCACCGACACCGAGGTGCCCGTGTACCAGGGCGCGTCGATGTTTCTCGTGCCCGGCGACGCCGAGGGCCTCGAGGTTATACGCAACACCGGCCTGGGCTGGGAGCCCCTGGGCAGCGGTAGCCACCCGCACCTGCGTTATAACAAGGTGCGCGTACCCGCCGACCACCTGTTGGGCGGCGAGGGGCAAGCCTTCGCCATCGCGCAGACCCGGCTGGGCGGCGGCCGCGTGCACCACGCCATGCGCACCATGGCCATGGTCAAGAGCGCCTTCGACATGATGTGCGAGCGCATGCTGAGCCGCCGCACACGCGGCAAAGAACTCGCCCGTCACCAGATGATGCAGCAGTACGTAGCCGACAGCTTCCTGCAGATCGAGCAGTTCCGACTGCTGGTGCTCTACACCGCCTGGCACATAGACCAGGCGAACAGCGCCGATGAAAACATGGCCGACGAAAACATTACCCGGGGCCACCGCGACCAGGTGCGCACTTACATAGCGGCCGTAAAAATACAGATGGCCGAGGTGCTGCACGACGTCGTCAGGCGCGCGGTGCAGGTGCACGGAGCGCTGGGCTGCTCCAACGAAATGCCCCTGGCACGGTTGTGGATGACCGTACCCATCATGGCCGTGGCCGACGGCCCCAGCGAAGTGCACAAGATCACCGTGGCCAGGCAGGTGCTCAAGGATTACAAGCCAGCCGATGGCCCGTGGCCCGATCGTTTTCTGCCCGAACGAAGCGAGGAAGCCCGCCGTCGCGTGGCCGACGCACTCGAAAACGAAATCGCCAACCTCTGAATTACTCCCCGCAGCGCCGAGAAAAAACCCAATGCCCGACAAGCAGGACAGCAGTGAGCACATCCAGAAAGCCGTTAACCCCCTGGCGCTGGCACGCTGGATGGACGAACGCGGCCTGCCCGGCGCCGGCTCGCCGGTGAAGGCTAGCTTCATAAGCGGCGGCGCATCCAACGAAATCTTCCTGCTCGAGCGCGGTGGCGAACGCCTGGTCATGCGACGGCCACCCCTGGAAGTGCCCAGTGGTCGTAACGAAACCATGCTCAGGGAGTACCGCGTGTTGAGCGCCCTGCGCGACACCGACGTGCCCCACTCGCGGGTGCTGGCTGCCTGCGAAGACACCAAGCTGGTGGGCGCGTGTTTCTACCTGATGGAGCACGTCGACGGTTGGTCCTGCATGAACCTTGACGGCTGGCCCGATCCTTTCGACGAAGACCTTATCACGCGACGCGGCCCGGCCTGGGAACTGGTGGACGCCATAGCCAGGCTCTCGCGCGTGGACTGGGAGGCCAACGGCCTGCAGGGCTTCGGGCGGCCGGACGGTTTTCACGAAAGGCAGGTGGCAAGATGGACGGCTCACCTCGACTCGTTCAAGTTCCGCGAGCTTCCCGGACTCGACGAGGCTGCCCGCTGGCTGTCGGGACACGGCCCCCTGGCCTACCGGCCGGGAATAATGCACGGCGACTACCAGTTTGCCAACGTGATGTTCCGCCACGGCGCCCCCGCCCGCATGGCGGCCATAGTTGACTGGGAGATGGCCACCGTGGGCGACCCCCTGCTCGACCTTGCCTGGGTGGTAATGGGCTGGCCCGACGAGGGCGAAGACCGTTCGGCCTCGGGCTACGTGGACTACACCGGCATGCCCAACCGCGACGAGCTGTGCGAACGCTACTCGCGCGTGAGCGGGCGAAGCACCGACGACATTGACTACTACGTCGTGCTGGCCCGCTTCAAGATGGCCTGTGTGCTCGAGGGTGGCTATGCGCGCTACAGGAAAGGCGGCGCAGACAACCCCAAGATGGCGATGTTCGGCGACGTGGTGCTCGACATGGCACGTCGCGCTGGCGAGCTCGCGCGCAGTACCGACTACGACGGCTGAGCGCCGCCCGAATTACCTCCGCCCCAGCGCCGGTAACAGGCGATCGTGATCCAGTAGAACAACGGCGTCATCAACAGCCACGGCGCCTGGGTCTGCAGTTGCACGGGCCGCCCTCCCAGCTCGAACAGGGTCGGGTTGAACCACGGACCTCCCGGCATCATGGGCCCCCATGACAGCCTGAAACCAGCACTCACCTGCTCGTGGTAGACTACCGTTTCAATAAAAACGTTCTGCGCCATGAACCAGGTAAACAGCAGCGCGAACGCACCCCAGTGCCAACGCTCGAACGCCTTGCTGCTACGACCGTAAGCCAGCCACACCATCGCCAGGCCCGGCATGCACACCACCCCCGCGTCGCCCAGCGAGTTAGTGAGCCAGTTGATCCAGGCCGGCACGGCCCGGCTCATGACCTCCGGTCGCCGGGCATCCACCGGCAGCCCGTCCACGAGGCCGGCCGAAATCCAGATCTCCCAGCCGAACACGCAGACCGCGAGCGACAGCAGGTACACCATACCCACCCAGCGCGGCAGCCGGCCGGTCGCATACAACAGGACCACCACCGCCAACGACCCGAAAGCCACCACGTAGATCATCACCGCCGTAAGTAGTTGTTGCGTTGTCATAGTTGTTCGCTCCGGGCGTGCGGCGCTACGGCCTGCAGGCCCTGGTAGGTGTCACGGATCAGCGGGCAATGGGCGCCCGCTTCTTCGGCCGCTCGCAGCGGGTTGCCGTAGATGGCTTCTGTCTCCAGCGGGCGGCCGGCGCGGTAGTCGAGCAACATGCTTGGGCTGTAGGCCGCCATGGAGTCGGTATCCCGCAGCATGATCTCAACGAATTCCTCCTTGATCTCGCGCCCGCAGGCCGCAGCCGCAACCACTACCTCCAGCATGATTTCGCGACAGCGCGCTCGCAGGGTGGGGTCGCCCATGAGGACATCGGTGGTACAGTCGTGCAGCACGCAGAGACCATTGTAGGTGATGTTCCAGACGAGCTTCTTCCAGCGGCCGAGCAGCAGGTCTTCTTCCGTGCTCACCTGCAGGCCGGCGCGCTCGAAGTCGGCCGCGACATTTTCAACGAGGCCTGTCACGCCGGCAGCCCGTCCATCTGCCGTCCACTGTCCCAGGCGCACGGCACCGTAATCGAGGTGACGGATGTGCCCCGGCCCCAGCTTGTTGGAACACAGGAAGGCCATGCCGCCCAGGATTTCGCGCCCGGGACAGGCCCGCGCCGCCAGGTCTTCCATGAACAGGCCGTTCTGCATGACAAGCACCGCCCCACCCTCGCGCACGGCAGGCGGCAACAGCGCGGGCAGCGATTCGTTGCTCGTGGTCTTGAGCGCGACCAGGGCCACGTCGGCCGGCTCCATGTTCTCGGCCGAGGAATAAATGACCGGTTGTGCAACGGAAAAATCGCCTTCGGGCGACTCGACCCGCAAGCCCCTGGCCCGCACCTGCTCGTAGTCGCTGTGCAACAGAAAGCGCACGTCGAGCCCGGCGCAGGCCAGGCGCGCGCCGTAATAGCCGCCCAGCGCGCCGGTGCCGATGATGTTATAACTGCGTTCGCCCACGGGTCTGCGCGGCCACCCCGGGGGCGCCGCGACCCGAGGCTATCCTGATTGCCGCCGCCAATCTATAGTCGGCAACGGTGAGCACGCCCGACGACCACGATCCGTTTTCGCCCGACACCATCGCCAGCCCCTGGGAGTTCTACGCCGCGTTGCGCGAGCACGCCCCGGTGTACCCGCTCGAGCAGACCGGTTACAGCCTGGTGTCGCGCTACGACGACTGCCGTGCCGCGGCACTGGACACCGATACCTTTTCGTCCAACCTGGTCGCCATGGTGGTGGGGCTGACCGGGCAGGCCCCGGCGCTGCTCGAAGTTTCACCAGCTACGACCCGGCCCGTGGACGTACTCGCCATAGCCGACGAGCCGGTGCACGCCCGCCAACGCAAGGTGGCCAACAGCGCGATGACCCCCCGGCGTGTAGCCGCGATGGAAGACGGTCTGCGCGGCCTGGCCGGCCAACTGGTAGAAACTTTTATCGCCCACGACTCCAGCGACGACTGGATGCAGGCGGTGGCCAACGAAATGCCGGTGCAGGTGGTCTGCAGGCTGTTGGGCCTGCCTCTCGAAGACCGCGTGCAGTTGCGCTCCTGGGCCAACGACGGCTCGGCACTGTTGTCAGGAGTGCTCAACGACGAACAACTGGCGCGCTACGCCGCAAGCGTGATGAAACTCAACGCCTACCTGGCCGACGCCTTTCGCGCAGCCCGCGACTCGCCGGGAGACAACGTGCTGGGCGTACTGGCCCGCGCGACCCGCGAAGACGAGGACTTCCTCAGCGAAGACGAGGTAGTGGCCATTCTGCTGCAACTGCTGTCGGCCGGCAGCGAATCGACCGCGGGCCTGCTGGGCAGCGCCGCACTGCTGCTGGCCCGTGATCCCCAACTGCAACAGGCACTGCGCGCTGACCCCTCGGCGATACCCGACTTCATAGAGGAAACCCTGCGCCTGGAGTCCCCCTTCCAGGGGCACTTCAGGCTCGCCACGCGCGACTGCAGGCTGGGCGACGTCGAGATAGCCTCCGGCACGCGCCTGATGCTCTTGTGGGGCTCGGCCAACCGCGATCCTTCCCAGTTTGCAGACCCCGACAGGCTACGCCCCGGCCGCGACAACGCCTCGGCTCACCTCGCTTTCGGGCTTGGCATACACCACTGCATAGGCGCGGCACTGGCACGCATGGAGACGCGGGTGGCGCTCGAAGAACTGCTGGCGCGCACGCGCTCGTTCGAACTCGCCGACCAGGATCAAACGCCGTCCTACCTGCCCAGTGTCATGATACGACGCCTGGGACGGCTGCCACTGACGGCTACCCCCCGCTGACGGTTTCAGCAGGCGTCGAAGGCCGCCAGCATCTCGTCGTAGCGTTGCTCGACTATGGCGCGCACCTCGGGGTGGCTGAGAATGAAAAAATCGTCTCGCTCCACCGCGGCTACCACCAGGCGGCCCACCTCGTCGGGGTCCATGCCCTCGGTGAACAGCTCGGCGAACTCGGGCGGCGACTGCTCGGCTCCCCCGTAGGCCTGTTGGCGGTTACGACCCGCGTTCCAGATGTCGGTGGCTACCAGTCCGGGGCACAGTATGCTCACGCCTATGCCCTCGTCGACAAGCTCCCGGCGCATGACGTCCGACAAGGCCAGCACCGCGTGCTTGCTGGCCGTGTAAATGCCCATGCCGGCAAAGGGGATTCCCAGGCTGTGCTCCGACCCGGTGTTGACCACGTGAGCGGGGCCGCCCTGCCGCTTGAAGTGTGGCACGAAGGCCGCGCAGCCGTTGAGCACACCGAACACGTTGACGTCGAATACCCACCTCGCGTTGTCCTCGGGCAGTTCGGCCACCGCGCCCATGGTCCCTACGCCGGCGTTGTTGCAAAGCAGGCGCACCTGGCCCAGCTCGGCAAACGCGCGCTCGGCCAGCGCTTCGAGTGACTCGCGACTGGTCACGTCGCACTCAACGGCTATGCTTTCGACGCCGGTGGCTGCCAGTTCGTCGGCCACCTCGCGCGCGCGGTCGAGTTCTATGTCGGCCACGGCTACCGACACGCCGCGCGCAGCCAGCTCGCGGGCCACGCCTCGGCCTATGCCACTGGCGGCGCCGGTCACGACGGCCGCCATGCGCTCTATCTTCATGCGCTGTCGCCTCCCACCGCGCTGCGCGCTTCCTCGAGCATATCCTCGGGCGAGGGCCGACCCATGGCGCCATAAGCATTGAGCATGCCGGGACGCTGCACCCACTCGTGCAGGCGCTCGTATTCCCCCTCCCTGGTAGAGCGCAACACGAAGTAAGCCGGCTGCAGGAAGGCACCCTCGGGGTACTTGCGGGACATCGGATGGCCGCTGCTTGTCGGCACGTCAAAAAGTTTGAGCGAGCTCAACGAGGGATCGGACAACATGGTGAAAGGCAGCCCCAGAGTGCTGCGCATGCGTGCTAGCGCTCGCGGGCTGTCGGCAGATATGCCCACGAGCCGAACGCCGACCTCATCGAAATCTTTTTCTAACCGGGAGAGCCCCTTCCAGGAGCGCAGGCAGAAGGGTCACCAGTAGCCGCGAAAAAATACCAGGCCCAGGGCGTCGCCGCCGGCAAGAGCTTCGGCGAGACTCCAGTCAACGTCATCGTGTGTTCTCAGCAGCAGTTCAACGCTAGCGCTCATGGCTGCGCTATACGCTGCGGCGATGGTTCACGCAAAGCCGACAAACAACTCCGACTGGCCTGCCTGCTTTTCAGCTTCAGTTCGGCCAGTAAATATACTCGTCGCCCTCGTTCATCGTGTCTTCGCCGGTCTTATCAACGGGCACCGGTACTTCTACCAACGATGGCCACATCGGTTTGGCCTGCTCGGCGTTGTGCCTGGCGAGCATGGACTCCAACTCGGCGACCTTTCCGGGATTAGTCTCGGCCAGGTTTTCCTGCTCGGTCGGATCATCGACCATGTTGTAGAGCCAGCGTTTCGCCGGCCGGTCAGATACCTGCAGCTTCCAACCACCCGACAGGACCGCCTGGTAGTAGCCCTGCTTCCAGAACACCGCTTCGTGGGGACTCCCCTGTTCCTCCCCGGCAATAAACGGTAGCAGGTCTACCCCGTCGACCTTCTTGTCTGTCCAACTCCCCCCACCCCCGGCGGCCACCGCTGTGGCCATTATATCCACGTGAGAAACCGGCTCGTGGTACACCAGTCCGGGCTTTACGCGGGCGGGCCATTTAATAAAAAACGGTACGTGGGTTCCTCCCTCGAACAGGGTGATTTTCCAGCCCCGGTAAGGCTCGTTTATCCTCGGCAGCCCTATGTACCCGGCACCCCCGTTGTCACTGGTGAACACCACCATCGTGTTGTCCTCCAGCCCGTGCTCACGCAGGGCCGCAAGTACCCGGCCGACACTGCGGTCAACCGACCGCACCATGCCGGCGTATACCCGCAGGCGGTGGTCTTCTATGTGGTCGAGCGCATCGTAATCGGCCCGGGTGGCCTGCAACGGGGTGTGCACACCCCAGTGAGACAGGTAAAGAAAAAACGGGTGGTTCCTGTTCGCCTCGATTGCCGCCACCGCCTGGTCGGTCAGGTAGTCGGTCAGGTAGCCCTCGGGCTCGAACCATTCCGAGTCATTGAAACTGACCGCGTACTGCAGGATCGCCCACAGCACCCGATCGATGCCGTCAAAATCCTGCTTGGAGTTAACGACGCCAGGCGAGTCCTCGGGCAAGTAGAGGCCACTTTCCATCATGATACTCTCGTCGAAGCCCTGGGCCGACGGCCTGAAGCGCGGACTGCGTCCCAGGTGCCACTTGCCCAGGTGCACGGTGTGATATCCACGGTCGCCGAGCGCCTCGGCCAGGGTGACCTCCGACGGCGGCATGCCCATCTCCTCCATCGGCATGCGGTCGTCGGCCTTGTCATCGTCTATCACCACTTGGTGCAGCCCCGGGTCGTGGTGACTCAGCACGCGCAGGATCCTGGTCATGGCCGCCGGCGTAGGCGTAAACTCGAACCCGAAGCGGGTGGGATACCTGCTGGTCATAATGGCAGCCCGCGACGGGGCACACACCGCGTTGCCAGCGTAGCCGTTTACCAGGTTCACACCGTCCCGCGCCACCGAGTCGATGTGAGGCGTGGGAACGGTACCACCGGCGACACCTCCTCCGTGGAGCGTGATGTCGTTGAACCCCATGTCGTCGACCAGGATAACGACGACGTTCGGCGGCCTCTTGTCGGCGGGCAGTTCCGCTGTTGCCGGCCCCTGCTGCCAGGTCACCGGACGGTTTGCGGCTACGCTGTTACGCATGCGGCTGGCCAGTCCTATGGCCTCTATCATCAGCCACTCGCGCATCGAGTAAGCGCACGCGGCCAGCAGCGCCACGACCACCAGCGCGGACAGGGTTTTCTTGCCTATCGTCATCAGTTCCTTTCCCGCGCCCTATTGATACCGCGCGATTACCTGCTCGGCGAATTCGCGATAACAGTCGCGGGCGAACTCCATGGGCGGCAGCAGGGTGACTTCCTTCAGCCCCATGGCCTCCTGTGCCCGAAGCTGCTCGATGATCTCGTCGGGCTCACCCACCAGGCCGCCCGAAGCACGTATGGTGGCCGGGGTAACAAAGCGCCGCTCGGCCGGCACCAGGTAGGTGCAATGCCCGTCGTGGATCTGCAGGTAGCGGCGGTCCTCGGGGGTTTCCATGCCGTCGACGTAGGCCTTGTACTCGTCCCAGGTGTCGCGGATTGACTCATCGATGAAATCGTCGCTGCCCGCCTGCCGGGCCAGCTCCCAGAAAAAATGCAGGCTGGCGGTGACCATCGACCCAACCTGGTCTATCACCCGGTCGTCGGTCAGCTGCTCGCCCGGTTTCAGCACGCAGGAAAAGGTGAGCGCGGCGGTGTGGTAGTCGTTCTCCAGGTCGCGCCCCGCGTCCGAAGCCGCCTTCAGGGCCAGGCCCAGGTTGTGCTTGAAAGCCGGCTCCGGCTCGCCACCTGCCGAAATACGACCGTCGCCGTACATGCCAGCGGCCTTGAGCGCCAGCGGACCGTTGGCGGCCACGTATATCGGCACCGGCTGCTCGGTGTTCATGAAGCCCAGTTCATCGTGCAGGAACTTTATCTCGCGCGTCACCCCGTCCTGCGTGTACTCCACCTGGCGGCCATGCAGCAGCTCCCTGACCACGTGCAGGTACTCGCGAAAGGGGCGCGGCTTGACCGGGTCCATGCCCATCACGCGCATGGCGGTGTGACCGGTGCCCACGCCAAGGAACACGCGCCCGGGCGCGAGCTGGTTGATGCTGGCAATGGAATGGGCGGTGACCGGCGCCGTGCGCGTGCCGGCGATCGACACGCCGGTGCCCAGGCGAATACGCGATGTGTTGGCCGCAGCGAGCGCCAGCACCGCGTAGCAGTCGGACCAGATCATCTGCGAATCGGGTACCCAGCCGTGGTCGTAACCGAGGTCCTCGGCAAAACTGAGCAACTGCCAGTCGTCTATCCGCGGGGCTATCATAGCTCCAAACTTCATATACTATCTCCTCCAAGCGGCCCGTAGACCGGCGCCCCGATTGTGCTCTGCTTACACGGGCAGCCGACCTGGAGCTACCTCTACCGCCTGATGATACCGCCGCTGGTGGAGTCGGGCCTGCGGGTACTCGCGCCCGATCTGGTTGGCTACGGCCGCAGCGACAAACCCGCCGCGCGCGAGGACTACAGCTACCAGCGACAGGTCGACTGGATGACCGGCTGGCTTGAGGCAAACGACGTCACAGCTGCAACACTGTTCGGGCAGGATTGGGGAGGACTTATCGGCCTGAGGCTGGTGGCCGAGAACCCCGAGCGCTTTGACAGGGTGGTCATCAGCAACACCGGCCTGCCGGTGCCCCCGGACCTGCCAGGCGGCATCGTCGAGGAAGTAGCCGCCAACGACGCCCCCTTCCCCGACGCGTTGTACAAGATGGGCCCGCGGGCCGTGCCCAGCCAGGTGCCCACGTTGCCTGGGAATCCTTCCACGCAGGCCAACCTGGCAGCGTGGCAAATGCTGGAACAGTGGGACAAGCCCTTTCTATGTGCCTTTGCTGACAACGACCCGGTTTCCAGGGGAGCGGAGAAAGCCTTTCTCGAACGTGTGCCCGGTGTGAAGGGAATGCCTCACGTTACCATCAACGGCGGCGGTCACTTCATCCAGGAAACCCGGCCCGTTGAGCTGGCTGGTATTATATCCGGGCTGGTCGAGTCGGCCTGAACGCCGCTTCCGCGCGGGGCACAAAAAGGTAACCCCGGGCTCCTCGTGAGAGCCCGGGGCGTCGGGGCCGGTGGGGTGTTGCCGGCCGGTGGAGAGAAAGTGTAGCCTCCGGCCTACTGGCACTGACAGAAAGCCGCCAAGGGATCGCCTACCAAGGTGCACTGCTGGCTGGCATCCGCACAATCACCGCCGCAGGTGGGAGCACCTGACAGCTCGCAGGGATTGCTCTGCTCGGGCTGACAGCGACAAGCCAGGGTGCCGGCTATATTCGTGCACACGTCGGTCGGGTTCGGGCAGTCACCGTTACAGGTCGGGGCACCGGACTGTTCGCAGGGAACCGGCTGGTCGAACACCTTCCAGGCAGGCGTGCACATCTTGGTGGTCCTGAAACCGCCGATCACGCGCTGGCCGAACTGGTCGACCACGTCCTGGGCACTGGGCGGCATCGCGCCAGTAGGATCCTTGGGGCAACGAACCTTGTAGCAGAGAAAGTCGTTGGTCAGGTCCTGGCCAACCACGTCCTCGTGCGGGGCATCGCGCTTGCTGTTGGGCTGCATGATGCGATCTTTATTGATCGGCAGGCAGAACTCCTTGCTCTTGACCATGATCCTGCACCCGGCTTCGCTCGGGTACATCGATTGGTCGGAGTTGGTGACCAGGTCGGCCACCGCCGAGTACTTGTGAGAATCCTTGATCTTGTAGCATTTCAGGTGGTCGTTGACGTCCTGGGCCTGCGAGATGGCGGGCAACGCCAGGGCCAGGAAAGCTACGGTTACTGTTGCTGTTACTATTGCTGTAATTGCCTTGTTCATGTCGATTCCTCCGATTGCGGCGCGGGTTAATCCCGCGGCTGCCTGCCCCTGTCAAAGCAACTGCTGTGCCAATCGGTAACGGCCTGAAAACCCTGTAAATACAGGCTATACCCGGGGCTGTGCTGCTAAGTTAAGTTAGCGCTCAAGGGTCGCTACCGTGTCGGCGGATTTGCAGCGGAGCACCCGTGTGCGCCGCCGGTCCCTGGAGCGAGAAAATACCCAGTAGCAGGCCACAACACCCAGGACGGATCGGGTGGAATGCCCGCGGGCCTCGACTGGGTGGCGCTGCTGCGCGAGTGCTGGAAGACACCCGAGCACGCTGAGGCGGTGGCGGCTTTTATCGGGAAACGACCACCTCGCTTTCGCTAGCGGCCTGCGTGCACTCCCTGCCGGGCTGGCCTACAGGCTGGCAACGTGGCAGTGTCAGCGACTCAAAAGGAGACCGCCAATGGCACAATTGCGCTACGTCAGAACCCTCGAACAGGTACAGAAAGCCCAGCGGGAAAACCCGGAGTTCATGCAGAGCTCGATGCGGCAGCTCCGGGTGGAGTACGAGACCCACCCCGAGATCTACCGCGCACTTGTCCTCAAACCTTTTGACCCCGTTGATCGTCCGCTGGTCTGCGTGACCTTTACCGACATCACCATGGAGATCTCGCCCGAGTACAGCATGACCATCGGCGCGATGGTCTTCGGCGTGCAGGTCACCCACGAGGACGTAGAGGGCGTAAACCTCATCACCATGCCCATGACCACCGAGCAGGCGGTCGTGCCCGGCCGCGAGACTTACGGCGAGGCCAAGAAAATTGCCCAGATAGATTTCAAGAGGGAGGGCGATAACTTTTCAGCGAGCGTGAGCCGCATGGGCTTTACCTACGTGACGGCCGAGGGCACGCTTGGCAAAGAGCTTGGCCCGCGCAAGTTTACCCAGCACGGCTTCTGCCTGAAGATGTTTCCGTCCTGCGAGGCGGGCAAGTCTTTTGACAACGACCCCTTGCTCGTACGACTCGACTGGCACCAGGACCACAGCAACTCCTGGGAGCTCGAAGGCGCCGGCATCACCCTGGGCGAATCGCCGCTCGACCCCGTTGCCGACATCGAGGTGGTCAAGCTCACGCGCTTTGAGTACGAGGAAGGCACCACGCAGAGCAACGGCAAGGTGCTGGGCCCCGTGGCTCCCGAGCTCGTCCTGCCCATACTGCACCAGCGCTACGACGACCCCTCGGGCGAAGGCATCGAGATAGCCGTAGGCTGAGATCCAGCGCCCACCCACGGGCTCGGAGGCGTACCCCGGGGCAAGCAACAGCCGATGTCGTCGACAAGTAAAACACTGGCCGGGCACTACACCCGCCCCGACTGGGTACGGCGCATAAACGCCATGGGCGATTCGGTGGCCGGTGCGCGCAGGCTGATCCCGCTCGACGCCGACGCACTGATAAACGACGCGGTCGAATCGACGGGCGGCCTCAGCGACTTCGGCAGCTACGACGGCGACTGGCAGGCCCGCTTCAGGTCCCTGCTCGAAGAGCTCGAGTCCACCGGGGCGCTCAACACGATGGGCCGCCTCATGACCCGGCAGGAAATTCTGCGCGGCCTGCGCACGCGACTGTTTCTGACCCGTGCGCGCAGCGAGACCCCGGCCATGGCCGACGAAAATATCGACGCCCCGCTGGTCATCACCGGCCCGCCCAGGTCGGGCACCTCGATACTTTTTGAACTGCTCTCGCTCGACCCCAACGCGCGCGCGCCACTGGCCTGGGAGGTCATCCACCCGCTGGCGTTTGACCGCGCCAACGAGCAAGCCCGGGTGGCCATGGCCGAGTGCGAGCAGGAATTCTGGGCCGACGTGCAACCGGAGTTCGCGGCCATCCACGAGTTGCGCGCCGACCTGCCCGTGGAGTGCGTCACGCTCACCTTGCCGGGATTCTCAGGCGGCCACTGGTCGATGATAGCCGACGTGCCAAACTGGGACGCCGACTACCCCGCCACCATGCGCTACCACCGGGCACTGCTGCAGGCCCTCCAGCATGGCGGCCCGCCTCGCAACTGGGTCTTGAAGACGCCCCTGTACCTGGCGTTTATCGACATGTTGCTCGACACTTATCCCGACGCGCGAGTCGTACACACCCACCGAGACCCCTTGAAAACCGAACCCTCGGCCTTCAGCACGCTGGCCACGGTACGCTGGCAGCGCAGCGACGAGGTTGGAATGCCCGACCCCGACGGCGTGGGGCTGGGCGACATGATGGTAGACCTCGCACGGCGTCGCTCGGAGGGAGAATTTGCCGACAGTATTGTCGACCTGCACTTCTCGCAGCTCATGGCCGACCCTGCCGGAGCGGTAGAAGAGCTTTACTCGCAACTCGACCGCCCGTTTGCAGGCCCGCACGCCGACGCCATACGCGCCTACATGAAGGCCAAGCCCAAGGGCAAGTTCGGGCAACACAAGTACTCGGCCGAGCAGTGGGGCTTTGATCCCGCCAGGATCAGAAAAAAAATGCTGCCGTACACCGACTACTACGGCGTGACGCTGGAGGGATAGGCCGTGGCGGGTGAGTCTGAGCGACGAACCAGGGGGGGATCGACTGGAAGTGCTTACAGAGGAGGAGGAATCTTCCCGGGTTGACGAGAGCGGTTCGCCCGACAAACGGGCCGACAAACCCGGCGGCCGAACCCTGCTGGCGGTGGTCGCCATACTGGTGGCGGCCTACGCGTTGAGCAACGTGGTGCTCGGCAACTGGCCCGGGTTCTGGAGCGTGGCCCGCACGCACGGTCTACCTCGGCGGGTTTCTCTGGCTGCTGATGTTGTTCGCCGGCACCGGCCAGCCGTTTTACTACTTCCAGTTCTAGCCGCGCCCGCCGATCTTCAGTTACTGTCTTTCAACAATCCCCGGGCTGCTATCACCAGCAGGTACATGACCAGGAACACCGGCAGCGCACCAAAAAGAAAACCCAGTACCCCGAAGACATCGCTGTTGCCGAGCTGGTTTGTCCCGAAGCTAAGCCCCCTGTTACCCGCCGCGTTGCCGAGCCAGTAAAAGGCAGTAAAACCCCACGCCACGGCCATGAAGCCGTAAACCATCAACCGCTGCCGCTTCTCGGACAGGCCCATCCTGGGCAAGGCCAGGCCGATGACCACCAGCAGGATGCCGTTCATGGCACCGCCGCTGTGGGCTCTTACCCAGCCTTCGCTGGTCCCGTAAACCGAAAAGGACACGATGTTACCTGGCCACAGTTCCCACCCGCCTATGAGAGAAAAAATCAACATGAAACCGGCGAGCATCCCCGCCAGTACCACCAGCAAGCCGTTTGCTATCGCTATTCTTTGAAGCCTGTCCATCCGAACCCCCTGTAAGTGGCGCAGCCGCTGGTGCTGCGCCGTGTTATTTTGCAACGCTATCGTGTCAGAAAGGAACCGGCATCTCCGGATCGCTGGTATCTATAAGCGGTATCAACTCCCCCTCGGGCAGCTTCTTGTAAGCGGCTATCCACTCGAGCATCCAGTCGGTGTCCTTGAAGTCCCTTGGATTATGCCAGGGCGACAAGCCGTGTAACAGAAAAGGTGCCACGTTCCAAACCAGCACGCACATTTCACGGACCAAGCGGGCCAGGTCACCGGGTCGGCGCAGCCTGCCGTCTTTTTTAAGCGCCGTGAACATACCAATGAGCCCGTAGCCCAGCACGTGCAAAGACCCGTGCAGCACGCCGAAGGCCCGCGGCAGGTACTTGCCCGAGTAAGCCATGTAGGCATCGAAGGCCACGGTCTTGTGCTCGGCCTCTTCGAGCATGTGCATGAGCCAGAACGAGGTCACGTGACGCTCGGCCCCGCGCCACAAGGAGCGCCGCTTGGCTATCATCCAGGTCGTAAACCCGTTGGTCATGGTTTCAAAGCCGGCGCTGTAGGCCAGCCGCGTTCTCAGGCTGCGCTTTGAAAGCCTGGCGTAAGACGCCTTGAGCCGCTGCTCGACCTGCGCAAACTCGGGATAGCCGTTGTCTCTCAACAGCTTGTTCAAGCGTCGGTGGCACTCGAAGTGGCGGGACTCCTGGCCGTCGAAAGCTTTCATGTCCTCGAGCAGGCGGGGGTCATCTATGAGCTCGGCGGCCTCACGACTCGTCTGCACCAGGTAGGGCTCGAGGTAGGGCATGGTCAACGACACGCCGTTGAAAAAGTGCGAGCGCACCGGGTTGGCCGGAACCCACAGCGGATCGAGATCCTCGGGAAAATCGAAGGCGAATGGGCGGACAACGATCTTGTCGACGTTCTTGGGCAGGTAGTGGTAAGAATCGTTCATACGCGTACGCTGGGCTATTGCCACGCAGGCATTTTCCTCATCAGCCGCCTACACGCACCACGGGATCGCTCCCGTCCCAATCGAGGGCTGCCTGCCGCACGTAGTCAAAGAACTCACCCTTGGCGCCGCTTATCTCGCTCAGCTCTATAGTGGTGCCCGCCGGGCCACCGGTATCGTAGTACACAAAGCGCCCGTCGTCGCCCACCTGCCCCGACTGCCCCACGCGGTAGCCGAGTTTTTGCATGTGCTCGAGGTCGTTGTCCATGTCCTCGGTCCAGAAGGCCAGGTGCTGCAGGCCCTCGTTGCCGGACGCGAGAAAATCGCGGTACATGGACGGCTCGTCGTTGAGCTGCTGTATGAGTTCGACCTGCAGGTCGCCGCTGTTGGCCAGCGCGATGCTGCACCTGCACGCCGAGGGCTCACCCTTGTAACAGAATTTCTCAAGCGGGGCTTGCTCGAAAAAGAAGAACGGCCCCACGCTCAGCGTCGAGCTCCAGTGGGCCATGGCCGCGTGAATATCGCGCACCACGTAACCGTTCTGGCATATCGCTCCTAGCAGCCTGCTCATGTCGCCGGGTACTCCCCTCGCCGTGGTCGCACGTGCGCGGCTGCCCCGGCGCTCGCGGCGTGCTTACACGCTCGCGTTGTCATCGCAGGCGGCCCACCACACCAGCCAGGCCGCCACGAACTGCATCGGCAGCCTCAGGTACAAGGCCGTAGCCGTCATGTCGGGAAACAGCTCGGGATGCAACGCCATGTGTATGTTGGCCGGGTACACGGCCACCAGCAGCGCGATCAGCCCGTAGCCGGCCTTCCGTCGCGTTGCCGCCAGGAGCACACCCAGCCCGCCGAGGATTTCAAACACGCCGCTTATGTAGACCAGCTCAAGGTGGGCCGGCAGCCACGGGGGCACGATGGCCACAAAAAACCCCGGGTTGGTGAAGTGGGTGACACCGGCGAAGGTGAAAAAAGCCGACACCACGGCAAGCGCGATTCGACGTGGCCAGGCGGCAGGAAACTCGAACATCGGTTGAGGCTGGCAGCCCGCCACACCCGCTGCAAACCGGTGGGGTAGCTTGTCTAATGCTTGTCTCGCGGGAAAGAGCGCGGCTGTGCAGCCCCGAAATCCAGTCGATGCTCGGCTACAGCCTGCTTTTTCCTTTCATCGGCTTTGTTGACGGCCGCCATCCAAAACGCTTACTGGATTAGACCGGGCCCCGGGGAGTTAAGTTCCCCTCACCGCCGGCGGTATTTTGACTGCCCCCTTGAATCGAACGCGTCGACCCGGACAGGCCGGGAGGCCACCGCGTCAGATCTGGTAACTGAGCGACGCCACCACGCCTACCCTCTCGGAAAGCTGTACGTCACGCTGGTCAACGTCCTCGTGTATGCGTGTATAAACGGGCATCGTGAGTTGGAAATCGAGTGAAAGACTGTCGGAAAACCGATAGCCGAGAGTGGGCCTGAGTGTCACCTCGAAACGACCGGTATTGGTGACATCGAGGTTGCCATCGTGGGTACCGAGCGTGCCCGTGACCGGGTCGCCGTGAAACTCGTCGCGGCCTGAGTACGACACACCGACAAACATGTTGATCGACAAATCTTCGTCTTGCACGCGGCGGCCAAGCCCGAGGCTGACCGAAGCACTGGTCGCGGTCCGGTAACCGTCGGATGCATCGTAGAACGGTACGGTCACGCTCATCGAACCCATGTATATCCAATCACCCTCCGGCGAGTAGACCCCGTCGACGGCTACAAAGGGATTGACGGTACCGCTGCCCAGGCGCAGGTGACTGTGCGATGGAACGTCGATACCGAGGTCGGCGGCCACGTGCGAACCGAGATAAGCCTCGGTGGGCAGTGACTTCTTTTCCCCGGTGGGCAGACTCATTCCCAGTATCGCCCCGACCCGCAAATCCTGTTCGGCCCGCACGAACCTGCGCAGGCCCAGCTGCATGTCACCCAGCCCTTCAATCGTCTCGTTACGATGGTGATTGGTCTCCTCGGCCACCTCGACGCGCAGTCGCCGCAGGGGCAGGACCGCGAAGAGCTCGGTCCGGTCCCGCAGCGCGTAGCGAAGCGAGAAATCGGCCTGCCAGCTGTACAGCTTGCTGTTGTGATGAGACTCGGTCGCCGGCCAGTTCTCTACCAGTTCCTCGTAGGTAACGTAGTCATCTCCGTGAACCGGCCTGGTAAATGCGTGGTATTCGGTTGACAGGCCCAGGCGCAGCCCTCCCTGCGAAAGAGGGGCCTGGTACTCGGCAGTAGTGGGTGCGTCTCCACCGGAGAGCATGGGGTTTATTCAACCGGCTCATTGACCCCAGGCAGGCACCGCCAGCAGCAGTAGTGCCGGCAGGACAGTTGCCGCTACGCTTCCGTGCTTACCCATCGGAAGCCCCGCGGTCTATGGCCGCGCGCAATCCTTTAAGATCGAGACCGGTTATAGCTTCGACCCTGCGGCCGGTCTTCGAGTACACGATCACGTACGGTAGCTCCGGGACCTTGCGGAGGTACTGCCGGGCCACGGGCGAACCCCAGTCGTTGACGTTTACCTTGCGCAGGGCCACGTCGTCGCGAGCGCGCAGGATGGAGAACATTTCGCGATCAACCAGGCGACACGGACCGCACCACTTGGCATAAAAATCGATCACCGTCACCTTGCCTTCGGCCAGGTGCTCCTCGATGTCTACCGCCTCGCCGTCGCGTGACGCCCAGGACACGTCCAGTTCGGAAGAGAATTCGACGTCGGGCAGGTACCTGCCCTTGCCCTCTCCAACAACCACGGTGTAGCCCAGTTCGCCCACCGACGAGGCAAGCGTTGCCGGATCGGTCGCTGACGGGTCATAATCCACGGCCAACTCGGCCTTGCCCCGGTCAAAGGAGACCTCCTCGACACCCTCGGAACCCTCGAGCTTGGCGGCCGCGGCCATCCCGCAGCCCTGGCAGTCGATGCCCTGCATGGACAGTACCGTCGAGGCGAGCCCACCTGCAGCGCCCACCGGGGACGAGGCAGCCGTCAGCGCAAACAACACGCCAGGCAACAAGTAAGCTATACGCAGCAGCCCGGTATGGCAGTAAGGAAAGCGCATTCCGGCATTGTAACCCCTTAAGCCGGAAGGATACAGAGCCCCCGGGGCGATGGTTGTCCGGAGCGATGGTTGTCGAAGCGCCAGAACTTATTGATCCTGGAAACTGATCAATAGACTACCGTAATCCGGGCATAATCAGTCGATCCCGTCAGAGGGCTGAACGCAGTCGTGCGAATTTACGCCCAGTCCCGAGGCATTTGAACGTGCCTCATAACACAGCCTCCGGCTGTCTAAGAAACCGGGGGAAGTCCACACCAGTGTCCCACGGAGACGTGGGTGCTAGCCGCCGGGGCACGGCCTGTCCTTGGCGGGCCAGTCGCAGTTGGTAGACAGCCTCGTGCCAGCCGCGGGCGGACCCCACAGGGGCTTGAAGCAGCTGTCGAAGGGAAACGAAGCCCCAGTCTCAAACCGCACCGGGGCGGAATAGCCACAGTCCGGGGGGTAGCTGGCACAGGGCTGTTCGAGAAAATGCAGGTGGGGGCCGGTGGAGTTGCCGGTGTTACCCACGGTGCCCACTAGGTCACCACGGCGCACTTCATCACAACTGTTAATTGCCACCGTATTTTCTTTCATGTGCCAGTATACCGCGGTGCTGCCGTCCTCGTGGCGGACGAACACGTAGTTGCCCACGTCGCAGTCTTTCTGTTTCTCGGTAGGGGTTTTACTGTCATCGGTCCAGCAGGACCGCCCGTTTCCGGCAGAGTCGTTTCTAACCAGCACCGCTGTACCGCCCCTGGCTGTACGGATTTCGGCGTCTACGGGAGCCCCGAAGTCCCAGGCGTAGCGCTGCCAGCACACATCGTCGGGGGGGTCAGGCCAAGGCTTCGGAACAGCCGCTGCGCATGTTTCGCCTTCGTTCAGGCAGTCGCTGTCCTGCGAACAGAAACTGGTCTTGCACAGACCGTCGGGGCAGTCTGCATCGATCGAACAGATTGACTTGTTGTTCTTTCCGCCCTCGCAAGTGCCGCAGTCGGTACAGCCAACGCAACGCCGGTGGCGAGCGCAGTGTCCGGCCACCGGGTCGTCGTTGTTGGCCTGGCCCGAGGACCACTGGCCGTCGTTCTCTGTCCAGCTCGGGTACCAGGGCAGGCGGTAGTAGCTGTCGCCATCGGGGCCGCACAAATCCAGCAGGTCTCGCTTGATATCGGGTAGCTTGCATCCGTAGCGTGCCTGCAGGCCGTTGTTAGTGGTCGTCACGTGTGGCCAGCGCAGGCCCGAGCGCTGGGTGACCCCCAATCCCATGAGACCGAAGACCGGGACCCAGAAACTGTCGCACAGGGGTTCGTAGCCCGGGTAAAAGTCATGGTTACGATAGACGGCAAAGTGATCGCCCTGGGCCAGCTGCTGCACCGACGGAAAGCTCGACACGCCGCCGTCCACACGATAGCCCTCGGCCGCGGCCTGGTACGAATCCCGTGGCACCGCTGAGGCCAGTGTTGCGCCGTTGAGTGTGGTAGTCGCGAACTGTGCAAACGACGTCGGGTCACCGACGTTGAAGTACACGTCTTCGAGGTTGAAGCCGGTCTCAGAGTAATCCAGCGAGCAGTATCCCCCGTAGTCGACCAGGTTGACCGTAAACGCGCGCGTAGTTTTGTATGTAACCGGGCTTGCGCAGGGGTTATTCAGCAGGCTGTCGTACTCCCGGCGTGCCAGCGTGATCTCAATGTTAACGATACCCGGGTCTATTCCCGGCGCGAGTGCTGCCGATGATCCCGATGAGAGGCCCGGGATCGAATGTTCCTGCGAGGGGCCGCTCAGACTGATGCGTTCGAGTTTCAAACTCACCGACAGGCAGCTCTGGCTGCTCCCCGTGTCGAAGGCGGGGCAGGAAGCAAAAAACGGCGTCGCGTTGACAATGTCGCTCTGCTTTTCGAGGTAGTAAGTACCCGGGTTCGAGTGATCCTCGTAGGCATCGAGCTCGTAACTAACGCCCGAGCCCAACGGTACTATGTGCAGGTCCAGGCAGTCGAAGGGGTCCTGGTTGATCGGTGGCGCCGACGCAGGGGGTTCGTTGGAGTCCGAGTGTACCTTTGGGGCCAGCACCTTGCCGTCGGTCATCTGGTAGCCTTTGAAACCCAGTGTTGCGCCGGGGTCGAGAGATGGCCGCTTCTTGCCCCGCGGCGAGGGCGGCAGCAGTATTTCCATGCCGTTTGCCAGCGAGAGAATGCCGCTGGCAGAGTCTACGCCGGCAATGATTCCGCTGCCGCGGACCTTGGCTCCACGAGCCGCGCAGAGCTGGTCGACCTGCAACGCCGACGACCTGGTGGTGTCGGCAGACATCATCAGCATATTATCGGCCATCTCGGCGAGGGCTGTTGCCATGTTGAGTTCGAGCGTGTCGCCCCTGGCTGTTTCCGACGAAATGGGCGGCGTGCTTCGCAACAGTTGCTTAGGTAGTTTGAGCGCAAGTTTATCCCGGAACTTGTCCTGCCGTGCTACTGCCTTGTTGACGAAGCGGGAGCCCTTGCAGGGCTTGCCCTGGGCGATATAACGCCTGGCCTTGGCGAGATCTTTGTGTGGTTTGTCGGCCGTGCGGACAAAGCGCTTCATGGCCTCGTTCTTGGCCATGAAGTCGCTTGCCCGCGCCAGTTCTTGCGAAGGCCCTTCTGTCAATCTTTGGGGTGCGCGCAGCAGGTCGGCCGTAGAGCAGCCCTGGTACGCAGCGGAATCTCCCGCGGGTGTAGATGGGCAGAGGTCGCTATCATCAGGCGTGCCGTCTCCGTCGGAGTCGCAGGAAACGTCGCCCGTCTCTGCGCTGGTGCAGCGGGATTCTGCCTCGCTGCACGACCAGTCGTTACACGTGGTATCGAACTGGTCGCAGGTAATGGCGTTTCCGAGCTCGCAGCCGAACGCGGCAGAGCAGCTCTCGCGGCCGTTACAGAACAGGCCATCGTCGCAGATTCCGTGGTCTGGCCAATTCAGGCAGGCCCCCGAGGCCGGATCACAGTAATCCTGCGTGCAATCAATCCCATCGTCGCAAGCGTTCCCCGTGGCGTTGCAGCTCCCGTCGCTGCAGGTTCCGTCCGACGAACACGGGTCACCGTCATCACAGACCTGCCCGTTGGGCTCGAACAGGCAGTCCGATGAACAACAATCGCCCTCGAGCAAGTTGCCATCATCGCACTGCTCCGCTGTCTCCAGTATCGAGTCGCCGCAATCGGCCAGGGCCCCTGCGGGCGCAGAAAGCACAAACGCCGCCGCAACGGCACAGGTAAAAAAGAATGATGTAAGAGACTTGATAGACATGGCGGTTCCCCCCCCCGGAGACCCACGAGCCTACCACCACTGCAGCCCTCCTGTCCAAGGGTACGCCCCCCCGGATGGGTGAGACTGCGAGCTGGCGAGCGGCCGAGAGGCAATTTAAGAGGGGGAAACATGGTGCGCCCGGCAAGATTCGAACTTGCGACCCCCAGATTCGTAGTCTGGTGCTCTATCCAGCTGAGCTACGGGCGCTTGAGGTTGGTTGGTAGACAACCGCCGAGCCTACCCCGTGGGGTCGTACGCGACGGCCAGCGTGGCAACCTAGCGCAGCTTGCCGCCGCAGGCAAAACGGGAAGACGTACCTTTTCGGCAAAAGGTAGGAGGTCTCCTCCAGCCAGCACGCTGACGGCGGACCGCCGGTTCCCCCTGAGAACCTTGTAGCTATACGCCCCTGCCAAAGCAGCCCTCCTACCTTTTCGCCGTTTGAGACGTAGTCTAAAAGGGAGAAAAGGTACGTCTTCCCTTGGCCAGGCCGAGGGCGCGGGCCATGACGTGGAAGACCACGTTCTGCTCCACCGTGCCCTGCAGCCGCCACGCACCCGGGCCTCTTGCCCAGGCGGCGATGTCGGCCCCGCCGTGCATCTCCATGACGTAGCGCTCGCCGTCGTAGGGCAGGTCCATCATGGGCACCAACGCCTGCTGCCGGTAGTCACCCGAGGCCCAATCCTGCTGGAGCAGGTCGGGCCGCGTGCCCGGCGCCCCGCAACCCTCGCCCGCATCCCCGGAGCCAGCGTCGCCTGGGTCGGAGTCGCCTGGGTCGGAGTCGCCTGGGTCGGCGCGACACACTCCCTCGCCTCCCTCCACTATCGCTCCCTTGCCGCCGGCGTAGGTCAAGGCGGTATAGGCGCGACCGTCGGCGGCCATGTCGGCCTGCTCGCGGGAAGTGCCGTCGAGATCATTGATGACCACCGGGCCCAGTATCGGGTTACCGCGCGTGGCCAGGCCAGAGAACGCAAGGCCGTGGTCATGATCGGCCGTCACTACGACCAGCGTGCGATCGTCAACGCGTTCGAGCGCGGCGCGCACCGCACGATCAAATTCGAGCGTCTCTTCGAGCGCGCGACCGGCCTGCCCCTTGTGGTGGCCGTGGTCTATGCGTCCGCCTTCGACCAGCAGCACGAAGCCCGCGTCTGACTTGGCGAGCACATTGAGGGCGCGCACGGTCATGAGCGCGAGCGAGGGTACGGCTGCTTCTTTGTCAGCCGGTGTGGCCGCGGAGGCGATGTCTAACCCGGCGTGCGGTTGGTCAACAACGTAAGGCAGGTGCGAGTCAGCGAACAACCCCAGCAGGCCCGGCCCGTTACCCGCCGTGCGCAGACCGTCGGCGGTAAATACCGCGCGCCTGCCGTCGCTGCCATCCACCCACGCGGCTACAAGATCGCGGCCGTCTTCGCGCTTGCCTCGGCAGCTTCCCGCCTCGCCCTCAGCGCCACCATCGAGGGCGGTTCGACAAGCAGCAGCGCCAGCGCCCTTGCCGTCATCGCTGAGAAAATTACGCCTGCCTCCGCCCAGGGCCACATCCAGGCCGTCGCCAGCCCCAAACGCTACCAGCTGCCGAGCCACGTCCACGCAGCCGGCGTCGCGGGCCTCTTCGGGCATACGCGAGTCGACTTCCCAGTAACGCTCCACCGAGTGCGCGTAGGCCGCGGCCGGGGTCGCGTGGGTAAGTCGCGTGGTGGTGACCACGCCGGTAGCCATGCCGGCTGCCTCGGCGAGGTCGAACAGGCTCGCTGTTTCGTGCCCGGCCTGCGAGGCGCAGTCTCCACGCACCACCCCCGAGTCAACCCCAACGACCCGCGCCATGGTTTTCACCCCGCTGAGCAGGGCCGTGGCCGTGCCCGCCGAGTCGGGCACCTGCTGGTTGGTGTTGTAAGTCTTGGTCAGCGCCACGTGGGGAAAGTCTTCCCACGCAAGCCTGTGTTCTTCACCGGCCAGGCCCAGGCGCTGGCCCGCCAGTATGCGAGCCGCCGTTACCGTGGTCATGCCCATGCCGTCGCCCACGAACAGCACCAGCGATCGCGCCTGCCGCTTGTCGGCACGCAGGCCGTCGGCCCGATCCACGGCCGCGCGGCCGGCCGCGTACCAGGGGTCCGCCGATTGCACGGGAGCACGGTCAGCCACGGCTGCCCGCTGGTCGCGCTGGATCAGCGAACACGAGGCCACCGACAAGCCCACGGCAACAAACGCCACCAGGGCCACACGCGGACATCGCCGCGCCACCGTCAGTCGCGCAACACGCATCTTACTCCCCCACGGTCCATCTCGGCCACGCACTCGTTGCAGTGGTTGCAGTCCGATACCGGTTGCTCGCCGCGTTCGACCCGGCGCACGAAATCGGGATCGGCTATCAGGGCCCGACCCACGGCTACTAAATCGAAGCCTTCGTCCATGGCCTGCTGCATGTTGGCCGACGAAACGATGCCACCCATGAGCATCAACGGCATTTGCACGGCCTCTCGTACCCGCCGCGACCCTTCCAGGAAGAACATCGGCTCAAACGGCAGCGCTCGTATCACCCGCTCGCCCATCCAGCGCAGGGTAATTTTCTGCAACGGGTTTTTCTCGACCTCGACCATGCTGGCGATCGGCGCGTCGCCCCTGAGCATGTAGAATCCGTTGCGAGCCACGAAGCCTCCACTCAGCACCAGTGCATCGACGCCTTCGCGCTCAAGCACACGCGCCACCTCGACGGCCTCGTCTATCTCGAGGCCACCGCGGGCGCCGTCTTCAAGGTTGACCTTGCAGATAACCGGGTAGTCACGGCCCACCTGCTCGCGCACCGCTCGCACGACCTCGACGGGAAAACGCAGGCGATTCTCAAGCGAGCCGCCGTAATGATCGCGGCGACGATTGGACAGCGGGCTGATGAACTGGCTCAGCAGGTAGCCGTGGCCCAGGTGCAGCTCGACAGCATCGATGCCTGTGTCGCGAGCGCGGGCGGCGGCGGCGGCAAAATCGGCCGTCGTGCGCTCGATGAGAGCCAGGCTCATCGAACCAGCCAACGGCATGCCCGACAACGCGCCGTACTGGTTTACAGAAGGCGACGGCCCCTTGGGACGACGCGGCCACATCTGCAGGTTCTTTGAAAAGCCACCGCAGTGGCCCAGCTGTATGGACACCGCCCCACCCTCGGCGTGCACGGCCTCGGCCAGGCGGGTCAGCTGCGGCTGCACCTCGGCGCGCATGTACATCTGCTGCGAGAAGGTGCGACCGTCGGCTGCCACCGCGCAGTAGGCCACCGTGGTGAGCGCCACACCGCCCTCGGCCAGGCGCCGGTGGTGCTCTATAAGATCATCAGAGGGAATACCGCCGGGTGTCATACCCTCAAACGTGGCGGTCTTTACGACCCGGTTGCGCAGTTCCAGCGCGGCCAGTCGGGTGGGCCTTAATACCGGGTGGTCACTCATGGGCTGTATTTACTGCGAAAGGCGGCAGGTTCCAATCACACTGCCCCAATGGCGCCGGGCGGCTGCTACCGCGGCGCTACTTCTGCAGCATGGAGCCGGCGCGCTTCGAGAATTCCTCGGCCGCCTTGTCGGCGTCTTTGCCGCCCTTCATGATCTCGCTTATATCCACGGGCACCGTAACTCCCGCCCGCGCCCCGGGGCGCTCACCTATGGCGGTCATCCAACGCGACAGGTTGTCCAGGCCGTCGGTCGATACACCCGACCAGTTGTGCGTGCGCACCCAGGCCCAGTTGGCCATGTCGGCAATGGAGTAATCGCCCGCAAGATACTCGTTGTCGGCCAGCTGCCCGTCCAGCACCTCGAACAACCGACGGCTCTCGTTCTGGTAACGGTCGATAGCCGGCTGCAACTTCTCGGGAAAGTAGCGGAAGAAAACGTTGGCTTGTCCCATCATCGGGCCAATGCCGCCCATCTGGAACATGAGCCACTGTATTACCCGCGAGCGGCCGCGGGTGTCGGTGGGTAAAAAGCGTCCACTCTTCTCGGCCAGGTAAATCATGATCGCACCCGACTCGAAGACCGCTAAGTCGTCTTCGTCGCGGTCAACAATGGCGGGTATGCGGCCGTTGGGGCAGATGGCCAGGAAGTCGGGCTGCTTCTGCTCGCCCGACATCAGGTCAATGGCGTGCACCTCGTAAGGCAGCTCCATTTCTTCGAGCGCGATGCTGGCCTTGTAACCGTTGGGCGTGGGCGAGGTGTAAAGATCTATCATCTAGTGCTTATGGCACGGCGGCGCGGCCAAGGGGAGCGCGGCGAGCTCACCGACCACGGATCACTGATTACCGGGAGCTGACCGGGCGGCGCTGGCGGCGCAGCGTCGCGGGCCTTTCATCGGCCGGGGCGACGTGGTTTGTTCAGCGGCAATGGGATTTTTAGACGGCAAGACCGCAATCGTAACCGGCGCTGGCCAGGGCGTGGGCCGCGGCATCGCGCTCGCCCTGGGCGACGAGGGAGCCCGGGTCGTGGTGGCCGGGCGCACGCTGGGCAAGCTGGCCGTCACCGTGGCCGACATACAGGAGCGCGGCGGAACGGCGGTGGCTGTTGAGGCCGACGTTCTCGAGCCCGCCGACATCGAACGGCTGGTGGCCACCACCATGGCCGAGTACTCGGCCATAGACATACTGGTCAACAACGCCCAGACGGTGCCGCTGGGCAAGCTGCTCGAGGTGGACGACGAGGAGTTCGAGCGCGGCTTTCGCAGCGGACCACTGGCGAGCCTGCGCCTGATGCGCGCGTGCCACGACGAGCTACGCGGCGGCGGCGTGGTCATAAACCTGGGCAGTGGCTCGGCGCTGCGACCCGACCCCGACGGCCTGGGTGCCTACGCGGCCATCAAGGAAGCAACGCGCATGCTCACACGCGCCGCGGCCTGGGAGTGGGGGCCAATGGGCATACGCCTTCTCAACATCGTGCCACTGGCGGCCTCGCCGGGCATGGAGTGGTGGAAAGAAAACTTCAGCGACGAATACCGGGACATGCTCAGCAGTGTGCCGCTCGGACGCGTGGGCGACTGCGAGACCGACATAGGCCGGGCCGTGGCCTGGATGTGCGGACCCGACGCGGGCTACATGACAGGCAGCACCATAATGCTCGACGGTGGGCAGGGCTGGTTGCGCTGACGGCGCCGGCTGACTGCGCTGCTCGAGCCGCCCAGCTGGGAGAGAAAACAAGATGCCAAGATTCACTCGCGAAGAACTGGAAGAAGCCCTTGATATTTATCGCCGGGCGCGCGACCAGGCCTCGGAAAGCGGCGACTGGCGGCCCTGGGCCGCGTTGTTTACCGAAGACGCGCTGTACATCGAGCACGCCTACGGGGAGTTCAACGGGCGGGCCGCCATAGAAGAATGGATCACCGGCGTGATGGCGCCTTTTCCCTGCATGACGTTTCCGCAGGACTGGGTGGCCTGGGACGAGGAGAACGGCGCGATAGTTTTTGAGTGTCGCAACTGCCTGCCCGAACCCTTCAGGGAAGACGGCAAGCCCTTCAGCTTTCCCAACTGGACGCGCCTGGTATACGCGGGCAACGGGCTGTTCTCGTCAGAAGAAGACGTCTACAACCCGGCACGCGACGCGCCTGCCACCCTGGGCGCGTGGATAAAGGCCGGCGGCAGCTTCGAAAGCGGCGAGCAAGTGCTCATGCGCCACCGCTGATCACCGCTGACTTGCTCCAGAAGGAGACCTACTACCTTTTCGCCCATTAAGACCTCGTCTCAATGGGCGAAAAGGTACGTCTTCCCCTTATTCTTCAGGGGGACCAGGTTTCGCCCGTGCGCATGGCCGCGAAGCAGGCCGGGTGAAAGCGCAGCGATTCGAGTATGTCGATCATCTCGGGCGTAGGCCCGAAGTAGTCGGCCTCAACCTCGGTGGTGGCCCAGTCAAAGCTCAGCACCCAGGGGTCCATCCACAGGCTGGCTACAACGTGGCGTTGGTCATCCGGGGCCCGGCTGCCGGCTCCTCGTCGATTGCCCGCGCGACCTTCCCAGGCCCACTGCACCCAGATGCCGTTGTCGTCCTCGGCCAGCTTGGGCGACTCCACCGACTGGAACTGGAACAACGGCTTGATGAACGCCGCCTCGGCCCCGATGAAAGCCCGCAATGCCTCCTCTGCCTCCATGCCTCCAACGGCAAAACCCACCTCTCGGTTATCGACAAAATAAACCCTGAGCACGCCGTCCAGGCGGGAGAACTGCGCCCAGTCAGGTCTAGATTCTTCCAGGCGCCAATCGGGGTCGGCCAACTCGATCGAGTAGCAGGGTCGTGCACCATGGTTGTGGGCATAGCCCATGCCCAGATCTCTTATCTGCACGAAATGACTGGGCGCCACCGCCTCGGGCTCTGCCCTGGCCGAGCAACCCGCCGCCGCCAGTGCCAACACCAGCAAACCGGCTATTCTAAATCCAACAGTGAGCCACCTGCCAGTGAGCCAACCGTCGTCTGCCTTGCAATAAACTGCCACGTTACCGCCTCCGCTCCCCTGGCCGTCTACCGACCTGCTACCCATCATCGCCCGCGTGCCCATCGCGGGCAGTATCTATAACCGGCCAGTACCCTCGCCGGCGCATGCCCATTGCCGTTTACCGACTGGCGGAGAGGGAGGGATTCGAACCCTCGGAGGAGTATGATCCCCTCACTCGCTTAGCAGGCGAGCACCTTCAGCCACTCGGTCACCTCTCCACGGATAACGATACGCGCCAAACGGGCAGTCAGCCATCAGGATAGCGCAAGGCGGCGTGGCCACAAGGGGGCCATACAATCAGAACAGCGTCACGGAGTCATTTTTTTCACGCTGGCTGGCTGCGCCCGCTGGCCAGCAGACCGCATAAACCGTGCTGTTACGGCGCCGGGGACGATGGCACGGGCGTTGCTTTACCTCTCCTGGCCGCGGACGAAACGCAACAGGGAGAGTAAAGCAACATGGAACAACGCATGGTACGAGCAGGCGCAGGCCCGCAACGGGCCGCAAAACACGAACGACGGTCAACCGGCGCGCGCATACTCAAACTCGACGCGGCCCGCCGCCGCCTGGGCGGGCAGTGTGTGCCGCGCCGGGCGAGCTCGCCTGCCGGTACTGACCCATCGGCCAGTCCCGACTCCAGCCATCCCGAGGCACTGCAGGTCACGCCCGAAGCCAGGGAGCTGCTGCGCCTTAACGTCAATCGCTACAGCACCGAACTCATAGCCAGGGCCCGGCGGTTGTCGACCAGCGGAGAAATAGAGGGCCAGCACGTGGAGCTGGCCGAGGCCTACCGAATGGTGGAAGAATCAGCCGTGCCCGCTCAGCCACGGCACAGGCTGTTGGCCGTGGAATGCCTGCAACTGACCGGCGCGGCTGTCTGCGGAGCGCTTGCCACCAGCCCGGCGCTGCTGGAGCCCTTCGGGCTTCTGCCGCTGCTGCTGGCCGTGGCTGGCACGGCGGTGCTGTTTATTACGCGCGAGGTTCTCGAACGGCGCTGAGCGCCGCGCCCGGGTCAGACTACCGGCCGCAATCCGCGACCGGTGGGACCCACCGGTGGCCGGTCGCTCCCGTCGCCGTCAACGTCGCCGTCGCCGCGCAGGTTGACCAGCTTGTTGCTGCCCTTTGCCGTAGCGCGCGAATCGGCACCGCCCTTGACCAACCTCAGCGCCGCGCGGGCCTTATCGTTTATCTTTATGCGACCGGTCTGGGCCAGGCCAACGCCTGCCGCCTGGGAGATCAGGTTCCACCCGTCACGAAAGCGCGCGTACTTGCCGCGGTACTGCCTCGTGCTTCCAACCCGCGTTGAAGAGCAGAATGTGAGACCGGTCACCGCCTCCCAGGGAATGACAAATACACTGAGGTCGCCGCCAGCAGCAGCGTTGTCGCCCACGGGTGCAAGCAGGCAGACAAAAAAATCGCAGTAGCGCACGTCCATCTTGCCGTGGCGGTGGAAGTTGAAGGTCCAGCGCTTGTAGAGATAGCGCGACACCTCGCCGTTGCGCTTGGTGTAGACCTGCTCACGGTCCGAGGTGGGAAAAGCATAGCGCACCGCCACGCGCACCTGCCCCCCGACAAGAAAATCGTAACCGTCCCTGTAGTCCAGCGCTTTCTCGGCGCCCAGACCCATGGCCTTTAACGCCGTGTCGCATATGCCTGCCGCCTTTGCATGCGTCAGGCTCGGAACCCTGAGCTCGCTCTCAATCACACCACATCCTCATCCGCCTCCCTTCCCCGCAACCGGAAAGAAGGGCCAATTACCAGGCCAGGCAGCAACACCGCTCAAGAAATGCGGATTCAAGAATGGAGCGCAACTGCTGGACTGTTTACTACTATAACAGTCCAGCGCAGCCAAGCCCTGACGCCAGTTGAACACAATGATGCTTTATGTTGATTGTTCGAGGCAGAGTGCGCGGAGAGTAAATCGAAAGCTGCCGGCGGGCGATCAGGCGGCCGCGATCAATCAGTGCCCAGGAGGCGGTTGACGGTGGCTTCGGCCGCCGGTATGCCGCCGGCCACGTCAGGCGGGTTATTGCGCGCAGCAGCCATCAGAAAGGAGTGGGGCACGCCCAGGATCACCGCCGCAAGGTCTTGCGCCGACACGTCTTTTTTGAATATGCCCTCGTCCATGCCCGCCTGGCATATGTTGACCAGTTCGGCCTCAAAGCCCGATAAGCGTTCGCTTACTTCGACGGCCAGCTTGGTTCGCAGCTCCCACTGAAAACCGTTAGTGGCCGATATGTATATCTTCATCGCGTTCTCAACACTGGCAAAGTGCTGCAGGTGCCCGCGCACAACGGCCAGTACCTGCTCGCGCGGACCGCGGGCCTCGCCCAGCAAGCGCTCAAGCGCGTCGAGAAACTCGCCCTGTGATCGTGAGACAACAGCGGTGTAGACCTCTTCTTTACTGTGAAAAAGATTGTACAGCGTTCCCACGCTGATCTCGGCGCGGGTGGCGATCTCTTCGACAGACACCTGGCCGAAGGCCTTCTCCGAAAACACTTCGAGGGCAGCGTCCAGGACAATGTTGAGCCTGAACTGCAGCTCGCGCTCTTTGCGCGACAGTTTTCGTCCCTCTTGCTGGTCAGCCATAAAATTCGGGTGCCTTGCCCACAACCCTCAGCGGGCTGAACAAGATTGCAAACTATACCCACCCCCTTCAAATTGTGTCAAGCGAATGGCCTATCACTGTTTCTGAAGCGCACCAGGCGCGGGTATCGGGCGATTCTGCACGAATCCTCCACGCCATCGCGGGGATGCAATAAGGCCCCCGGCCCACCCGAACGGGTGAGTCCGTCCCCCCCAAATGGCCAGCCCGACACGAAGGGGCCACGACAGCAAGTAGGGCGCACGACAGAATCCCGACAGTAAAAGCCTGTTTCTCGCGGCCTGCAGGGGCGCCCCCGGCAGGGGGTGTGGGGTCTGGACGGCCTGGCCAGGTGACCGTCGCCGGGCCGGTTGGCCCCCGGTTGGCCCCCGATCGGGGAAGGTCGATAGCGGCACAGTTCTTGGACAACTCCCTCCCATGAATCGAAGCAGCACCGAACCCGCCCGATCCACCTCAACCAGCACTTCGCCCGCTTCGGGCGGCAGCGCCTCCAGCCGTAGCTCCTCGGCAAACGGTTCCAGCAAAAAGGGCATGCAGGCACCTGGTAAGGGTCGCAGCCCGCGCCGCCACGAACCCGACGCGCTTAGCGGCAACTTCATACTCATGCCGTCGCTGCTCGATCACTTGAGCCCCGACCTCACCCTGCCCGAACAGTACTTTGCCTCGCAGCTGAACGACGACGCCATGGGACCCGAGAGGGCGCTGATGTACGCGGTGCTCAAGGATGGTATTCGCTGCTTCTACAAGCACGCAGGCGCCAGCCGACTGAGGTACCGCCGCATGTCCGACGAGGCCGAGACCTGGATAACAGAAGACTGCTGGGAATACCCTTTTTCGTTTCGCACGGTCTGCGACACGCTCAACATCGATGGCGTGGCGCTCAGAGAGCAACTCATGAAGTGGAAACGTACAGAGTTCGAGCGGCGCACTGCTACCGGCGATACCCGCTCGGTGCAGGTGGGCCGCAGCCCTTTTCCGACCACTTCGCTGGGCAACATGGAAGGAGCGCTCAAGGTGCCCGC
>Ga0114933_10000074_pt1 | contig 118523 bp, 72 predicted proteins | sample 4SBtaG_FD_89691 | JGI IMG/M metagenome (GOLD analysis project Ga0114933, IMG submission 89691) | Deep subsurface microbial communities from Kolumbo volcano to uncover new lineages of life (NeLLi) - 4SBTROV12_W25 metaG | ecosystem: Environmental > Aquatic > Marine > Volcanic | place: Kolumbo...
GAGAGCACGCCATACTCGGGCAACCCGATCTTGTCGCACGCCGCCGCGACCGTGTATCCGCGCGTGCCGAGGCTGTCCGCGTACATCGCGATCTTCTTACCCAGGCCGCGCGTCTTCAGGATCCAGGCGCGAAGCTCTTCCACTTGCGCCCACGTCAGCCGCATTCCCTCGGCCTTGATGACGATGAGCTTGACGCCGCGGCGCTCGCTCAGGCGATGCAGTTTGAGCAGCTGTTCGGTGAAGTGGCGTCGGTCACCTTCCTCTGAGAATCCGCCACGAAACCGCACGATCACGGCGGTCGGGCCTTCGCTTCCGAACGCATGCGGACGGTCGCCCGATAAGCGCGCGCCCAGCTGGATGCCGCCGCCGCCACCTTTCACTTGCGACTCGGTGCCGAGCAGCGACAGATCGCCGCCCCAGGTACCGAAGCCAAGATTGACCAACAGCGACGTGCGCTGATCGCTGTTGCCACTCAGCCCCGTGGTGCGATTCTGCGAGGCGTTGCGATGTTCGAGCATCACCGAGAGCCCATCGACGATGCGCGACGCGAGAGACCATGTGACGTCGCCGAGGGTGTCCCCAGCGGGCCAATCTGCGTCCCAGGCGATCGTCAAACGGTCACTACCCGCGAATGGGCGCACCGCGAATCCAAGGCCCCAGCGGGTGTGAGGAAAGCCTGCGATGCGTCGGCCGTCGCCGAAGCTGCCAAACGCCAATCCGGTTGCACGTGCGCCGAGCGAAACCCATGACCATGGCCGGTACAGCGCGCCGAGATCGATCGAGAGTGGGGACGCTGTGTCCACTTCTCCGGAGGCGTGCACACGCAGCGCATATCCAAACCGGAGCGAATCCGTCAGCCGCCAACCGCCGGCGACAGAGAACCGATTGAGCGCGGTGCCGGTGCCGTTGTCGCCGGGTTCCCCAAGGCCGTGATTGACCCGCTCCCACGCGACTGCCCAGGCCGACTCGACGTCTGAGCTCGCAAAGAAGATGCCGAGACCGTTGCCTTTCTGCCCGCCGACGAAGCCGCCGCCACCGCTGAGCTGCAACCGTGTCTCCCAGCTCCACAGGTCGGTAAGCCCCGCAGGATTTGTCGAAGCGGACAGAGCACCGCGCGGATTCGCCAGCGATTGTCCGGTGAACGCGACGCCGGCATCACGGCGAAATGACTGCGCTTGCGTAGGTGACGCAGTGGCCAAGAGCGACGCTGCGACGACAAAACTCGCGACTCCACACAGCCCGCGACCGCCAGCAAGAGGCTTCCTGGCCGACGACTTCATGGGCGGCTCCGTGGGCGGACCGGCGATTGGGAATGGGCGTTGTGCCCAAGGCGAATCAGCGGACGTGCGTCATCGCCATCAGCTTGAAATCATCCGGCCCGTCGCGGCGCAGTAGCAAGCGGTAACTGCTCACGCCGTGGCACTTGGTGCTGATTTTGAACAGGTTGCCGGCAGGAAGCACGGTGTACATCGTGCACGCCAGCGACTTCTTGCCGGCGCGCGATGCCATCAACTTCTGCGAATACGCGGCCTCTTGGGCGGCGTCGAGACGCAGGTAAGCGCCGCCGTGAATCCGGAAAAGGCTGGGAATCAGCGTCGCGATCTCGGAGTGCACCTCCGCCGGACCGAAGTCGCGAATGTAGCTGCCAAGGTCGCCGGTCTTGAGCGACGCACACGCGCTCGTCGGGGGGAGATCGACCTTGATCTGCAGCTTCGGGCTCTTGGTGCGGATGTCGAAATAGATGCGCTCTGTGTCGAGCATCTGGCAGATCTTGCTGACGTTTCCGCTCGACATGTATTTGCTGAACATCAGGAACGCGCGCGCCACTTCGCTCGCCACTTTCGGGTCGCCATTGTTCGCCCGGGGCGCCGCTACAGTCGCACCCGCGCCGGCCGTCGTCGTGGTCCTGGTCGAGGTGGTGGTCGCAGCAGTCGTGCGGGTTGGTTTCGCGGTCGGTGCAGGCCTGGCGGCACGGCGCGACCGGGAAGGCTTCTTTGTCGTCGTGGCGGCGGCCGGCTTCGTCGTGGTCGTTCGGGCGACGCGGGTGCGGCGGCCGCGACGACGTCGTTTCTTCGGGGCGACTTCTTTGGGCGCATCCGCTGTGCGAACGCATCGGGCGGTGAAATCGTGCTCGACCGATTCCTTGGTCGCAGGTTGTGCCTTCGCGGGGGCCGCTCCCTGCACCTGCGCAGTGACACGCTTGCGGGGCTTGCGGCGACGAACCTTCTTGACGACTTTGCGCTCCTTCGACGCGATTCCGACGACCGCGTCGCAGCCGTACTTGGCGGCGCTTGCTTTGAATGAATCTTGCGCCGCAGCGGTGTGGTCGCCCGCGCCTGCCAGCGTCAGCTTGAGCACACCGATTTCTTCGACGGGCTGGGTCAATCCGGCGTCGCTCGCGACGACCTTGACCGGCGTGCCGAGGGGCAATGCGCGGTACCTCTTGGCGGTGGCGTTGCGCTCAAACTGCACGCCTCCACAGGCGCTTGCGAGCATCGCGATCGCCGCAACCGCAAAAACGTTGCGGACGGTCAGCAAGCCGGGCGTCGGGCGGGCGTTGTTGGGAACAACGTTGGTGCGAGCGTCGATCATGAAATCCTCGTCTCCGTAGATTCCTCGTTCCGAAGCACGTCCTCTCGGCGGCTGTTCGATGGCGTATGTCCGCGTTCCGCCGGGAAAAACGGGCCGGAAATGTGCGCGCGTGCCGCGTCAAAGTCAACCGGAAACACGCCCCCGCGAACGAATGAGGTCGCGGTCGCGGAGATTATGTCTTGAGCAAATGCTCGAGCACATTGGCGGTCAGCGATTCGCCATCGTGCACGCCGGCCACCGAATGCTGTGCCGCGTCGGTTCGTCGATCGCCAAGAGTCGCGCGGCGCCGTTCGTACAGATCGCTGACCTGCGCATGCCAGTACTCCGGATGCCCCTGAACGGTCGCGATCTGGCCGGGGACGATCATACCTTGTTGGGCGCAAAACTCGCCCTCGAGCCAGTGCAACGCGCCTTCGGGTAGCGATGTCACCTCGTCCTGGTGGCTCATGATGAGCCGCACGGAACGGCCGTTCTCGGGCATCGAGTCGAATGTTTCGCCACCACGGCCCAGCGCGATCCGTTCGCGCATGCCAACGATGCCGATTTCCCAGTCTGCGGCGCGCGCCGTCTGCCCGCCGAGCGCATGACAGATGACCTGGTGGCCAAAACAGATGCCAAACATGCGTTCGCCGCGCGCGGCCGCGTCTCCGAGCCAATCGCGCAACCGGGCGATCCAGGGCTCGCTTGAAAAGGGCTCGGCCGCGCTCCCCGTGATGACGTAGAGATCTGTCCCGTCCGGCGTCGGCGGCGTTTGCACGCGCACATCGACAACATTGATCAATAGCGCCAGTCCGGTCTTCACGCTGACTTGCCGCAAGTGCTTGGTGACCTGCTGATGCACATCTCCGTGGCGGCCGCGATCGGGTTGGGGGACATCGTCGCATTGCAGGATGGTGACGCGCCGGGACATGGTGTCATTCATGAGCGCAGGATCGCATATCCCCATTTCGCGTCCAAAACCGTGGCACTGAACGCCACACCACGGATTGCTCTCCGGTCGCCGCGTGCTGTTTTGACTTGGCTGCGACCGCGCTACCTGCTACCTCGTGGCGCCGAACTCCGGGGGCCCCATGAACGCACAGAGCAACCAACTGGACACGGTTCGGTCCGTTTTCGAGGCGCGACGCACCCGACTGATGGATGCGGCGGGCGACGACGCGGTGCTCGTCATTCCGAGCGCGACGATGCTGGTTCGCAACAGCGACGTTGAGCACGATTTCCGCCAAAACAGTGACTTCTACTACCTGACCGGATTCGACGAGCCTGACGCCATCGCCGTCCTCCGGCCCGGTCACGAGACGCCATTCGTCCTCTTCGTGCGACCGCGCGACAAGAAGGCGGAGACTTGGACCGGCCGTCGCGCCGGCGTTGAAGGTGCAAAGAACCGCTACGGCGCGGACGAAGCGTTCAAGATCGATGAGCTCGACGCCAAACTCCCCGCCCTGCTCGAGGGCCGCGAACGTCTCGGGTACACATGGGGCAGCAACGCGGCGCTCGACAAGTCCGTCGTCGGGGCGGCGCGCCTGCACCGCACCAAACCGCGCATTGCACGCGTCGGTCCAGACATCACGTTCGACACCGAGGCGATCCTGCACGAGACGCGCCTGCGCAAGTCCGAAATCGAGCTGGGCATCCTTCGCCGCAGCGCCGCCATCACAGTGGAAGGCCACCACGAGGCCATGCGTCTGGCGCGGCCAGGCGCTTGGGAATACGAGCTGCAGGCGGGGCTCGAATACGTTTTCGCTGCGATGGGCGCCACGCGAGTCGGCTACAGCAGCATCGTCGCAGCGGGCGATAACGCGACGATTCTGCACTACAACACCAACCGGATGACCATCGGCGACGACGACCTGATCCTCATCGACGCGGGCGCCGAGCTGAACTACTACACGACCGATGTAACCCGCACGTTCCCGGCCAACGGCCGCTTCACGCCCGCCCAACGCGACGTGTACGAAGTCGTCCTCGCGGCGCAACTCGCGTCGATACAAGCGTGCGTTCCCGGCCGTCCCTACAAGGACAGCCACGACGTCTCCGTGCGCGTCTTGACCGAGGGCATGGTGAGCCTCGGCCTTCTCGAAGGCGACATTGACGAGCTGATTACCAAGGAAACGTACAAGCGCTACTACATGCACCGAACCGGCCACTGGCTGGGCATGGATGTCCACGATGTCGGCGCGTACAACGTCGCCGGCGGCCCTCGCGCGTACGAACCTGGCATGGTCACCACGATCGAACCCGGCCTCTACATCCCGGCAGACGACGAAGACGTCCCCGAGGCGTTGCGCGGGATCGGCGTGCGCATCGAAGACGATGTGCTCATCACCGAGACGGGGCACGAGAACCTGACCGCGGGATGCGTGAAGACGGTTGAAGAGGTCGAGGCGATGGTGTCCGCCGACCCGCGCTGGGTCCGACCCGTGTCCGGCTGACGAAGTTGCGTTTGAGGCGGTCGAATTCTGGACGCCTCGCGCCCCGAGTTTAGCCTTGACGACGCTCGCCCGGCAGCCGCCGGCGCACGGATCGACGTCATGGCCAACGGCAAGACTGAAACGCTCGGACGCTTCGTCATCAGCGACCGCATCGCGGCCGGCGGGATGGCGAGCGTTTATGTCGCGAACGCGCCGGTCGGCGACCGCTTGAGCGACGTTCCACTCGCGCTCAAGGTCTTGCACGACCATTTGGCGGAGCGGTCAGATTTCGTCCGCATGTTCTACGACGAGGGCCGCATCGCGAGCCGGATGGCCCACCCCGCAGTCGTCAAGGTGTTCGAGGTTGGCGAGGCCGAGGGGCGTCACTACATCGCGATGGAACGCGTTGAGGGCTACAACCTCGCGCAAATCCTCTCGGCCCACCGGCGGGCCGGCAAGAATGTCGGCAAAGCCGCGGTGTTCTCGATCCTGCGGCAGTCGCTCGGCGCCCTCGCCTATGTCCACGCGTTCTCCGACAAGCGCGGCCGCAAGATGGGCATCGTCCATCGCGACATCAGCCCCCAAAACCTGCTGATTGGGCGCGACGAGAAGGTCCGAATCACCGACTTCGGCATCGCGCGCGGCGGTCACCGGGCCGAACACACCGCTACCGGGACCATCAAGGGAAAGCTGCATTACATGGCGCCTGAGCAGGCTGCGGGAGGACGCGTCGACGCGCGCGCAGACCTCTACGCACTTGGTGCCGTTGCCTTCGAGCTCCTGACCAGTCAGCCGCTGCACGGCGCGGACGTGACCGCGGAGCTGCAACGTCGTGCCGCCAGCGGAGCGATCGACTTTGATCGCCAGCAGTTCAAGAAGCTCCCGCCCGATATGCGGCGGTGGCTCCGAACGGCCCTCGGCACAGATCCGCAGCAACGATTCCGCAACGCAGGCGAGATGCTGCAGGCGATGGAGAAGCTGAAGTCGACAAGTCGCGCCTCGTTCAAGCCCGGCACGCTCGCGCGCTTGATCAAGCTCGCAGACAACGACGATCCGAACTCCGAGCCACAGTTCTTGTTCAGCGAAGCGGAGATGGCCACGACATCGCGCACTCACAGTCGCAAAACCGCGCGCGCCCGGACGCCGCAGCGAGCCATGTCGCGCGCCTTCCTCGGCGCCGATGCGGTATCTCGAACCGGCCTGGAACCATCGCGCCGGCTCGATGAAACCATGGGTACGCCCCGGTCCTGGGAGACCCCGCCACCGGTGCCAGCAAGCCCGTCCAAGAGCCGAGTCTCCAGTCAGCGGAAAGGGTCGAGTGGGACGGTGCGCGGCGCCCGAAGTCGCAGTTCCCAGCGGGCGCGTATGTTGCCGGTCGAGCACGCGGTCGAGGCCAAACCACGCAAGCGGCGACGACGAGCGGCCAAATCATCCACCGGCATCGACATCAACGACGAAGCGGCGCGGGTTTCAGCCGTGGTTTCGTTGCGCAGCAAGGGTGGCGACGCCGAGCAAGCCGAGGCGGTTGCCGACGACGCAGCGAAGCGACGCGCGACCCGGTCGCGGAAGAAGTCGGCCGCCGCGACCAAGTCAGCGAACAAATCAGAGAAGAAGCCCGACACCAAGACGACAGACGCCAAGAAGCCAGGCACACGCACGCGTCGGCGCACGATGATCAAGCGCAGCGAAATGGATGAACAACGCGGTCTGGCGATGGCGAGCTTCGCGATGTGGTCGGCAGTGGCGCTGTTGCTGTTTGCGATGCTGCTCGAGAGCTGGAACGCGCAGATCACGTTCCCCACGGTCGATGAACAGACGTTTGCCGCGTGGTTCACCGATGCGCCGATCGAAGTGGCCGCCGAGAAGCCGCAAGTCATTCGGGACAAGGCCAATGCGCGGGCGCGCTCGCAAGCTGGATCCGATCGCGAGAAATGGAGCGCGCCGCTGCCCGAAGTCCGAAATGATCGCTTCTTGCCGCGCGACCGACCGCTGCCGCAACCCAAGCCGGCCGCGCGACCGGAGCGCTCCGATCAGGGCACGACCAGGCACGACTGAACGGGTTGCCAGCCCCTAAACGCCACGGTAGGTTCCGCCGCTTCGTGGCCCCGGCCACAGACGATGGAACCGACGATGAGCACCGACAGCACCCCCACCACAGACACCGACGCGCCCGTCGAAGAGACCGTCGCCGCGACAGAGTCGACCGAAGCCGCCGAGTCGACCGAAGCCGCCGAGTCGACCGAAGCCGCCGAGTCGACCGAAGCCGCCGAGTCGACCGAAGCCGCCGATGCAACGACAGAAGAGACGCCGGCTGAAGTCGCGCCCGCCGCCGAGAGCGAGCAACCAGCGACGGTTGCCGCGGCGGAAGCTGCCACCGAAGATACGAGCGCAGCCGCTGACGGCGCGGAAGAGGAAGACGACGAGGACGCCGAAGTCATCGCGGCGCTCGGCAAGCTCAACGCCCGCCTGTTCGAGCGGATGTGCCGCGGCATTCCAGTCCGCGTGTTGATGACCGAGCTGCAGAAGGTCGACCGCGCCGTCTACTTCCGCTACTTCAAGGGCTACCGGCCCAACAAGATCGACGCCAAGCGGCTCGCGAAGGTGCTCCGCAAAGAACTCTTCGACCGCAACAACGGACTGCTCGCTCAGCTGGTCGTCTACAACTGGGACGAACACCAGTGGCGCCTGTTTGGGGCGCTGCAGAGACACATCAAGGCGATCAACGAAGACGTCGAGGCCATTGAGGTCATCACAGACGAAGAAGCCGACCCGGTGTTCGACGATCTCGAGGGCGCAGTCGACGACCGTGGCCGCGCCGCTTTCGACCGCCGCGACGTCTGCATCGCCTGCATCATCAACGGCGTGCGGGTCAGCGATGGGTACGTGCAGAAGCGTTGGGGCGACCTGCTGAAGTAGGCGCCTTGGCCGGCTTTTTCACAGGCTCTTTCGCAACCGGTGTGACGGCCTTTGGCAACGCCGTCGCCGATCCCGCTGAAGCGACTTTGCTCGCCTGTCCCTTTGTCTTCGTCCCCCGAAAAGCAGCTGGTTGCAGCGGGATGATGAACAGGTTGGCCTGGCGACGTTGCAATCGCCCCGTGTGGGCCACAACGGCCATCAATCGGCCCGCTGGCTGTTCAGCCGCATTGACGCGGATGCGGTCAACCGGACCGAGGACCTGGCGGCGGGCAACGACCTTATATTCGGTGCCGGCGCGTCGCAGTATGGCGAGGATTGGCGGGTTGCCGCGCACCACGACGGCATAGACCTCGCCGGCGTTCGTCTTGATGAGATTGTCCAGCGGAGTGACCTCTTCGATGACGGCCTGGGGACGGCGCCGGATGCCCCGAGAATCGAGCGCTTTCTGCAGCTGTGTCCGGCGATAGTGCCTGTCCACGATGGCGCCTCGCTCTCCGAGTCGCGCGATCCAGATGGGCTTACCCGGCACGTTTCCGGTCCCATGTGGGCCTTGGCGCCATGCGATGCGCGTCCCGTCGGTGGCCCAGCCGAGCCACTTGATCCAGGAAGGAGGACGGCTCGATGCAAGGTCGCGCATCACGTTGTCTTTGCGCGGCGGTGGAGCGCCAGACGCGGCCGATGCAACAAGAGCAGCCGTGCCAATGATGGCCGCCGCGACCGCAAGCTGCGTCTTCAGTGGGCGGAGGTTAGAACGGTCGGCGATCGGCATGAGCGAACGTTAGCGCGCCGGAAGGCAGCGGCTCAAGCGGACAACGTGGCGGCGCCCAGACGATTCACCGCGCAACGGTCCGAGAAGTTGATCGGCCCCCAATTGTGGGCGATGGTGCGGACGTGTTGCGTTCAAGCCCCCATCGCTGGCCTCTCGTCGTGCTCTTTGCGGGGTGTGCCGCGCTGCTGATGTCGACCGCTGCTGTGCCGGCTGCATCGGCGGGCACCCGGCGAAAGCGAACCGCTGCCCCGAAGAAGACCGTCGCGAAGAAGAAGACCGTCGCGAAGAAGAAGACCGTCGCGAAGAAGAAGACCGTCGCGAAGAAGAGGACCGTCGCGAAGAAGAAGACCGTCGCGAAGAAGAGGCGGAACACTCGCAACAAGCGGCGCGCCGCGAAACGCTCCCGTTCCAAACGTACCAAGCGCGCGCTCCTTGTCCGCAAGAGGGTCGTGAGCAAGCGGAGATTGGGCAAGGCACGGCGATCTCGGCGCAGCAAGCGCAAGCGTGTCCGTGGCAACGTCCTTATCCTCGGGTCATCTTCGGTCAACGGCTCGTTTGGCAAACGCGTCGAAAAAGGTCTCGCGGAGCGCGGCTTCAAGATCTTCCGCAAGGGCCGCTCGTCCGCCGGGCTGGCGCGACCGGACTTTTTCGATTGGGAACGCGAGATCAGCGACTTGCCGATCAACAAGCACACACGCGGCGCGGTGGTCTACCTGGGCACCAACGACGGGCAGGCGATCTGGCTGCGCCCTTCGGAGCGGGCGAAGCTGAAACGCCGCAACAAGTGGCTGCGTTGGGGCGACGAACACTGGACCCGGATCTACCAGCGGCGCGTGACGTCGTTCGCCAAGGCGCTCTGCAAAGCTGGTGTTTGGCGCGTGGCCTTCGTCACCCCGGTCGATACAACGCGCACGACGCTTGAAAGCAAGCTGCGCGTTATCCGGCGGCTGCAATACCGCGGGGCGCGCAAGAGCCGCTGCGCCTGGGCCTACTCGGGCCGTGGCGACCGGCGCCGACTTCGTCGCGAGAAGCCCGAAATGCCGAGCTCACGCCGGCTGCGCTATACGGACGGCTTCCACATGACGAAGCTGGGCGCGAACGTCGTCTGGGATCGCGTGCAAAAGCGCGTCGTTCGATACTTCAAGCGCCGCATGCCCAAGCGCCTGCGGCCGAAACGCAAGCGCGCCCGTCGGGGTAAACGTCGCAGCCGCCGACTCGCGCGCAGCAAGCGCAACAAACGTCCAGGCCGCGGCTGATTCGCCCAACCACCGCGGCATGGTCGTCAGCGGGCTTTCTTCAGCATCGTTCCGACGCGGGGGATCCACCACGGGTGGCTCTGTTTCCAGGTGCTGGCCCAGCCATGCACGCCTCCCGCAACAGACTGCACACGCACGCGCATCTTTGCCTTGCGCATGACCTTGGCCAGTCGAATCGTTCCTTGCTTGAACTTTCGGCCCTCGCGCGCCCCGTAGCTCAGCAATACCGTCTGTCCCCGGCCGCAACCGGACTTGACGAGGTGGAACGGGTTGGCCGAACGCACCGCAGCCATCTGGATCGGGAGCCCAAAGGCATTGGTGTACACCTTGCGGCGGGGCGAGCCCTGGACCGCATACTCCATGTCCGTGGGGCTTAGCGCGACGATTATTCCAAACGTCCTGGGGTGGCGCAGACCGATCGAGAGCGCACCGAAACCGCCCATCGACAGGCCCATGATGACCGTGCTCGACGCCTTGCGCGTCACGGGCAGCACACTCCGAGCAGCAGGCACGATGTGCGCCGTCACGAGGTCCGCATACGGGTTGTTGCCGTCGACCCAATTCGACCAGTAGCCGTTTCGTCCTTCTGGGATCACCGCCACGCATGGCGGCAGCTTGCCCGAGCGAACTGCTTTTTCGAGTCGATTGCCCATGTCGCCGAGCTCAAAGAAGCCGTACGGGTCCCCACCGAGCCCATGCAACATGACCAGCAGCGGGTAGCGGCCTTTCGCTTTCACGCCCGGTGCGCGCCACGCGAGATAATAGAAAGGCCCGCCGAGCGCGGGGACGTTGACGACATGACGTGTCGTGCGCGGCGGAAGCTGCTTTGCTGCGGGGGTCGCAACCGGGGCTGCGGGGCGGGTTTTCGCGTGCGCCACATCGACGAACGAGGTCGTCGCGAGGAGCACGCCAAGGCATGCGAAAGTCTTGAGCGTCACAGTTCTGCCCGGGCGGTCGAGCGACTCAGGCCGCTGGCTGGTTGGGGGTTTCGAAGCTCTTGATGAGCTGCCGCAACGCGTTCATCACTTTGGGCGAGTTGCCACCGCTGATCCGCATGTCGAACGCGGTCAGGTCACCGCCTTCTTCCACTTCCCGGATGCGCGTGACCTCGCAACGAATTGTGACTTTGCGCTTCTCTCCGGGCGGAGGCGGAAGGTGCACCTTGAGCAGCTCGTACAGCTTCGGCTGGTGCTCCGAACGGATCCTGAGACGGCTTTCCGCGAGCCGGATCACCACGCCGTCGCGCTTCTTGCGACCGCCCTGGAACTGGACAGGGAACTCTGTTCGCAGGGCGAAGTCGACGGAAAACACGCTCTGCACTTTCTGGAGCGCGTCCGACGGCATCCGTCGATGGGACGTCGAAGGTTGGGGCACCGGTGCGGGAGCCGGTGCGGTGGCGCCTGAACGGCGGGCAGCCTGGTCCGCCGGCGCGATATTGCGAAGCGAAGGCGCCTTGTTGTCGCGGCCGAGCTTGACCGGATCGGCGAATGGCACACCGGCCGGTACTGTGTTCACGACGATCTGTTCGTTGTGGTCGTAGTACTCGCTGTCCGCGATGGCCCGCTCGAGCGCGATAGCTGCGTCGACCCGCTGCATCAGCGCGGCAGCTTCCGCTTCGTCGACGACCACATGTTCTTCGAAAGCCCCGGAGTCTTCATCGCCCTCCAGGTCGGCCATCAGCGAGGCGGGCGAGATCGGCTTTGGTGCGACGGCGCCGCCGTCCTTAGCCGAAAACGACGGCATCGGCGGCGCGGCTGCGACCGGGTCATGTCCATCGGCTGCGTCGTCGGCCGGTGGGAAATCGAACTGTTTGGCCGCGGATGGCGGCCGCTTCTCGACTTGCGCCGTCTCCAGCCCCAGGCCGCCGTCGGGTTGTCCGACTGTGCCTCCGCCGAAGCCGACTCCTGGTGCGGAAAACGCGTCGTCACCGAGCCCGCCGCCCGAGAACGGATCGTGGGCAAACGGGTCGTCGCCGATCGCGTCCAGCTGCTTCGTCGCGTTCGGATCCTCGGGCATCGGCGCCAACGGATCGAGCGCCGCGAGGGGATCGAGACCGGCATCGGGAATCGGCGCGTCGAACGCCACCGCGTCCATTTGGCGGGTCGGTTCGGGTTCCTCGTCCGGCATCGCCGAGATCATCGCGGTCGGTTCGAGCTCGTCTTCGTCGCCGCCGGCGGGCATCGCCAGTGGTTCGGTCGCCTTGCGGGCACCAACCGCTGCGAGAGCCTCGCGCATCGCCATATCGAGCTGCGAATCGCCGCCGAAACCCAGCGTCGGGATGTCGCCATTGACGGTGTTGCGGGGTGGCGGAGTCTTCGGCAAATCGACGGCGCTGATATCGACTTCGGGCTCAGCAACTGCAGGCGCCGCGAAGTCGTCGCTGAACGCCCCGGCGAAGCGGTCATCGCTGGGATCTGTGCGCCCGTACTCGTCGGCGTGAAAGTCGCCGTGGTCACGGCCCGAATCGCCGAAATCACCGCCCCCTATGGTTCCGATGTCGGCGTCGGGCAAGGTGCGTTCGGGCAGCGCGTCGAAGGGTGCGTCGTCTCCGAACAGCGATGGTTCGTCGATAGCCGCACTCAACAAGGCCGGGTCCACCTTGGCGTCGGGCATTGTCCGATCGGGGACGCCCGCGAACCCGATGTCGACGTCGGGCATCGTCCTTTCGGGCCCGAACTCGCCGTCGAATCCGACGCCGCCTGCCATGCGGTCCGTCGTCTTGAAATTCTTGTTTGGCGCGCTCGATGCGATGTCGTCGGCGTGGCCGAACTGAGCGGTTTCCCGAAGCGTTCCCCCGCGTGACACGCCGGTCGGGCGCGTTGCGGTGAACGCACCGTCGAGCCGGTCGGGCACGTGGTAGACGAATCGCTTTTGGTTTGGATTGTCGCGGTTTTGGCCGATATGGACCGAACCGCCGCGCGCAACAGCGTACTGTTCGATGAAATCGCGAAGCCGGCTGGCCGAACACGTCGTGCCGACGCGCAAGACCTCAACTTCCGCTTGCTGCTCGCCCCAAGCGGTCTCGGAAACGGACACGCAAATGCAGTCCAGCGTAACGCTCTCGTCAGGGTCGTCGCCCTCGACAACAACGTTGAGCTCACCGCCTTCCTCGGGCAGCTTGAGCGCGGTGATCACGGCCATATGCGCGGTAAGCTCAAGCAGCGTCCCGACGGTACGGGTCGCGCCAAACTCCAGCGACACGGTTGTGTCGATTGTGTCCAGTACGCTCAATCTACTTCCAAATCGTCGACACCGATGGGCCGTGGTCAACCGTCACAATAGCCTACAGAACCACCCAACGAAGCGCAGTTGATTGCTGCATCACACGACGGCTCGCCGCCGCCCTTCTTGCAGATTTTCCGGCAGATTCCCGGGCTGTTGCCGACCTTGCCGACGCAAGCCACGCCCTTGGCGCACTCGTTGTCAGCGTTGCACGGCTGGCCATGTGCGACCTTTCCTTCGCTCTTGCAGATGAAGCCGTCGGGCGTCGAGTAGCAGGCGAATCCCTTGTCGCAGCTTTGGCCGATGGGATCACATTGCGGCGGCGGGGGCCCGCCCATGTCGCACACTTTCCCTTTGCTGTCGCTGAGCTTGTTGCACGGGCCCTTGGAGCACTGAACGTCCGACAGACAATACGGCGAACACCTCGATTTTCCGGCCGAATTCTGAACGCACGTGCCGACCGCGCATTCCTCGGCGCTCGCGCAGTCCGCACCCGGTGTCTTGGTGCCCGCCGCGACGCACTTGGTGCCGTTGGTCTCCCAAACACATTTCTCGCCAACCGGGCAGCCCCAATCGTAGTCACCGGGCTTCTTGTACGGCTTGCAGGGAGTCTTGGTCGGGCCCGTGTCGGCCGGACCGATGTCCGCTGCGCTCGAGCCGGCATCAGACTGCGCAGCGGTGTCGTTGCCCGCGGCGCTGTCGGATCCCGAGGCCGTGTCGGTGTCGTCGCTATCGGACGTGTCGTCGCTGCAGGCGGATATGCCCAGCACAGCGGTCAACGCCACGGCGAGGAGGATGCCGGTCCGTCGCGCGGTGAAAAAGCGATGGAGGAGCGGTCGTGTCATGGCGGCAAATTTAGCATGGCCCTCACGACGCGTCACATAACAGACGCGATCCGGGGTCCGTTACCACGCGCCGCCCACGGCGAGGTTTCCATGCCACAGCACGCCGTCATGTTCGAAGTCTCCAACCGGGTCGTTCGGGTCGTTCTTGCGCACGGTTCGCCGCGGCAGGACCGTCGTTTGCGCTGCGATGCGGACGAACAGCGGATAGTCGATTCGAACCGGGCCGTCTGACCGACCGGGAGCGCGGCTGCGGATGGCCTCGCCAAAACCGATATCAGCGCCGAGTCCGACGACGTGGGCGTCGTTGTCGAGGTAGTTCCAGGGCCCAACCGCCCGCGGCGCCGGGGTCGGCCGGAACGCATATCCCCCGCGCACCTTAAACGCGTCCGCGGCTCGGTATTCGATGCCGCCTGAGGGCGTCCATGTGTTTTGCATCCGCAGCCGGATGGGTGCGGCCTCCTGGCCGGTGTCCAGCACATCTCCAAGCCCGACGGCGTCCAGGCTGGATCCGGAGAGGTCGATTTCCACTCGTGGCGACGGGTCGGGAGCCGACGCCCACATCGCGTACGACAGCGTCAACGCCACTTGGAGACGGCCAGACGGTGCGATCCATGACGCGCCGAAGTGCAGAGAGTTCGGCGTGTACAGCGTCTTTTGCTGAACAGCCAGCAGGGCCTTTGCCGACGTCCCGATGTCGATGTCCGACGGGATGTCGTAGCTGAAATTGACCTCTTGCCGGTACGACGCGCCGAGCCGAACACCCGGCAGCAGGCGGACAGCGGCGCCGGCGACGAGCCGTGCGAGCGGCTGTAGGCGTACATCCACCTCGGCGCGGTCCATCACGTGGTTGTTCACGTCGATCATCATCTTCACGTCGCTGCTGAGCGACGCGAGGATCTGCGTTCCGATGCCGATCGATAGCCAGTCGGTCGGGCGTGCGCTGACGGCCAACAGCAGCGCAAACCGGTCCGGCAAACCTTCGTACATGTACTGATGCGGGGTCTGGGGATCGGGCCCCGAGATTGACAAGACGCGCCCGAGGGGAAGGGTCAAGAGCGCGGCGATCGACACGCGCTTCTTCAAGGCGCCGGCAAGAGGCGCGTGCCAGCCGAACTGGACGCTGTAGTTGGCCGGCGGCTGCTTGGGCGCGCGGTGCGAAAAAGACGGGCCGATGGTCTTTCGACATGTGGCGTAGGTATCGGTGCAGACCGGCCGGGAAAGGCGCACATCCGTGGCGAAAGCGGTCGCCGTGAAGCCCAGCGACATCGCGCCGTAGCTCGATTCGGACAGCATCGCGGGGTTGTGAAACGCGGCTTCGGGCCCGTGTGCGGCCGCGGCCATCGCGCCGGCCATCGCGGAAGACCGTCCGCCGCCGCCAAACAGCTCGAACACGCTCGCGCCAGCGCCGCCGGGCCATGCCAGCGAGCCAATGACAAGCAAGGGTAGCCACCGCGCCATCACAGCGGTGCCTGCGCAAGACAGGGCCGCGTCGCAATGTCCGAAAGCAACCCTGGCAGCCCATCGAGGGCGTCGGATCGCAGCAATTCGACAACCTCGGGGATCGCTTCCACGGCCAGATCGGGGCGCAAGACCAACCCGCCCGCCTGGCCAAGCGCGTCCCTTGCCGCCTCGTCGCTCGCAAGCGCGTCTGTCAGGTACGACATGACGGCGAGCACCTGCATCGTCGCGGCAACGGAATCATCGAGCTCCTGCGCGGACGTGGGCGTCGCGCCAAACGCGAGCGTGATCGCCCCGCCAGCGACGATGTCGTACCAGTATCCGGGTAAATCGAAGGACTCGTCGAGGTCGATGAAGCAGCCGACAAACCCCGAGAGTGCCGCCACTCGCTCATAATTGGTCGTACCATCTGACTTGAGAACCAGCATAACAAGCAGGTCGCGAACGGCGCCGAGCGTCGGATCGTCGCCTGCGATGGCAGCTATCATGTCGACGAGCGGTTTGGGTTCGAAGTTGGGCGCCGCGATCGACACGGCGACGTTGCGGATCAGCGCGACGATCGCTTTGCGGCCCTCGACACCGGCGTTCGCGAGGGCTTTTTCGAGGGTCGGACCGAGCCCCGAAGCGTTCGCAAAGAGCGTCTTCATGGCGGGTTCGAGGCGTTTGTCCCGAAGCACGCCGGTGGCCATACCGAAAAGCTGGGGAGACAGGCAGTGATTTGCCACGCGGGAGAACACCTGGAGCTCTTTGAGGCGCGCCGGCTTCGGTGGTGTGGCCTTGGGATCACCCGGCAGCGGTTCGATGAATGCCAGGATGAGCGGAATGAAGCGGTCGCCGGCTCCCTGCTTGTCCAGGGCCACCGCCAAGGTCTCAAACGTCCCAGGCGGCAACGACTTGATCGTGTCCAGCGCCAGCTTGACGATGGCCCGCAGACTCGCGCGGTCGAGCTCCTCGCGGATGATGCGGCCGAGGTTGTTCATCTTGCCAGCAGCGACTTGCGCGTTGAGCGGCTCGAGGTATTCGTCGAGCGTCTTGCATGCCTTGGGCCGGTCGACCAGCGGAGCGCTGTCGTCGAGCGCGCCACACGACGCGGCGACGAGCCCGACTGCCACAACGACGGGGGCGAAACGACCGGGAGGGAGCTGGCGGTTCAACGACCGGTCCTCTTGGGCTCGATCGGGGCGTCACCAACGCGCATGAACACCATCGAGACGCCGCGGATCGGCGCGATGCGGAGGCGGGCGACACGAGCGAAATCGTCGGCCAGGGAATCCGCCCGAACACTCACGGCCGACTGCAGGTACCAAAACGCTGGACGTCCGTCGCGGCTGATGCGGTCCAGGGTTTGAGTCTGTTCGGCGAGCTGCCGCAGGCTCCCGAACGCGACGCCTTTTCCGATGGGCAGCTTGCCAAATTGACGCTTGAGGATGCCGCCGGCGAAGCCTTCGTAGATCCGTCGTTCGCCGTCGACACCGACAAACCGGGGCCGACCGATGCGCGAGATGACGGCCGCAATGTCCGCTCCGCTTACCCCACTTTTTCGCGCCTTTTCGCGATCCAGACGAGCGAACCATCCCGGCGCGCCACGACGACGCGGACCGGTTCGCCGATCGCCGATGGAAACATTGCCGTCAGCCATCGAAGCGGCCGAGGACACAGGGCCGGCGAGGCGTTGCGGATCTCGGGCCACGGCCACCAGACCCGTGCTTCCCCAGGCACCGAGCAGCCACGAAAGCGCGACGTCGTAGCCGCGCGGCAACCCGTGCACGCGCCACCCGCCGTCCTTCACGGCATCTCGCAAGGAGCTGATCGGGACCTCTGCGGCGGCCGGGTTGTCCAGCGCCATCCAGACGGTCCACACAGCCCGCCGCTGGGCGAGCGGCGACACGCGAGACGGGACGCCGTCGATGCCGGAGATGGCCAGCAGGTCGATGATTCCCGGGTCGCTGGCGACGGTCTTGAGCCGCTTGCGCAACGCGGACGTGGGTTCGGGCTCCGCGCCGTCGCGCGCTACGAGGAGGAAACGCTCGGATACGGCGAGGTGGTGGTGAAAAACGCGACCTTCCTTGCCGATGGTCTTGCGAAGTGCGGCAACGGCGACCGTGGCGACTCCGTTGACGACGGCCTCCGAAGCGCCGGGAGCACCACGGACAAACGCGATGGTCGACGGATTGTAGCCAACGAACGCTTCACATGCGCCGGGTTCGCCGATGCCCCCGGACTGGACGACGACCCGATCTGCAGAGACCGGGGTGCCGGACGCGTGTTTCATCGAGATCGTGCGCAGCCGTTCATCGAGCGGTCCGGTGGCGACGGCCACTTTCCTGACCAACTTCATCGCATCGCCGAGCGAGACGCGCAGGTTGGCCATCGCGTTGGGTTCATAGGCGAGCGTGACCTGTTCGCGCAGCGCGCCACATAGCTCCAGCCCGGCGCCGTTTTTGACCGCGGCGAGTATCTTTGCCACCGGCTGCAGCCATTCGCGGGTGACCTGCTGGCGCCCTGCATTGCCGTCGATTGAGACAGCTGCGACGGAGTGGACCCCGCGAGCCACGGCCGCCGACTCCCATGTTGCCTCCAAGCCGATTTCAGCGTCCGACAACCGTTGCTCGACCAACTTCACCGCATCTGACGGCCCGATTGCCGTGGTTCGCACAACGAGACGGGCTTCGCCTGCCGCGGCACGCATCCAGACATGTTCGACGCCCCGCCCTGACCGCAGAGTAACGTTGAGCGCGCGTAGCTTCGACTCAACCCCGGCGGCGTCGAGCAGGGGCAACACCACCCGAACGAGCACGTCGACAGGCACAGCAGGCCACTTTTGCGGCCGAATTTCATCGTCGGGCACGATTCGGGCCGCGTTTTGGCGGTTCGTGGACGTCGGCTGCGCTATTTCCGGCAGAGAGCCGGCCTTGGGGGCCGGGCCTGGCGCTTTTTCGGCACCCGACTTGGCGACTTCGCCCTCGTTTCCGACGCCTGTGGTGACACCAGCGCCCGCCGGATTCGCTGCGCCACCGCTCTTGGCGGAACAGCGGCAGCCCGGCGCAACCAGGATGGCGGCGACAACAGCAACATGAACAACGGTCCGCATGATGTCTCGGTCCATCACTTGCCGACCCTGCGGGCCAAGTCGGCTTCGATCGCCGCCAACGGTCGCTCAACCGGCGCTTTGGGGTCCAACTCGCGCGCCTTGAGAAGCTGTTCACGCCCTAGTTTGAGTTGCCCCATGTTCGCCAGTGCGATGCCGTAGGCGTGGCGCATGATCGGGTTGTTCGGCGCCGCCCTGACCGCCCTGGCCCAGTAGCCGAGCGCCGCCTGGGGATTGCGCTGCCGCATCGAGAGCTGCGCGAGGTTGTTGAGCGCCTCGGCGTGCTTGGGATCGGCCTCGATCGCCTTTTCGAAGCGCTTCCTTGCCTCGTCCATCTTGCCCTTTTTGCCGAGCAACGCGCCGGTCATATTCCACGCATTTGCGTCTTTTTGATCCTGCGCTACGGCGGCGTCGAAATAGAGCAGCGCCGCGTCTTCGTGCCCATGCTTGATGTAGAAGCGCCCGAACTCGAAAAACGCAAGCTGACCGGGTGTCGCGTGGTAGGTGCCGCGCCCAAAAGCGGAGCGAGCGAGCCAGGCGTCTGGGCCGGCTGGGACCACGGATTGGTCACCGAGCAGGCGTTGGATATCGATGCGGCCGCGGTAGGTCGCTCGTAGCATTCCACGGCCATCGATGAGATAGCTGGACGGCAAAGGCATCGGCCGTCGCCACGTGAACAGCAGTCGGTTGAGCATCTCGACGCGACCCATCGCGCGGTCGTCGAGCGTGCCCGCGGCAAACTTCGCGCCAGTTTTGGCCAACACCTCAGCGAGCGCCTTGTCTGTGACGTCTTCGGCCTCGCCAACTTTGGTCGCGCTGAGACGGTCGACGTTGACCGCGATGACGTCGATTCCGGCCTTGTCCAGCGCGGCCCTCTTCTCGTGCAGCTCCTTGAGTTCGGCCAGGCATGGCGGGCACCAACGGGACCACACGGCGACAAGAATCGAGCGATTGTCGCGGCTGCTGATCTGCCGCGTCTTGCCCTTGAAGTCGGTGTACTGGACCGCTGGAAACGGTGGAGGCCGCGCGAGGAACGTCGCGGATCGACCACCGCTTTCGATGTTCATTGGTTTGGGGGCCAGGCTCACAGTCGGCCGTTTAGTGAGCGCTTTGGCCGCTTGGGTGCCTTGCTCGAGCAAGAAACGCCCACCCGGCTGGACGCCCGAAAAGACCTCTTGGCCGCCGCCCGGCCAGCGGACCATGACGCGGTGGATTTGGCCGTTGCCGAGGCCGATCGTCAGCGTCTTGCTGGACTGGGACAGAAAGCCTTCTCCCGCCCGCACAGCGTCGATGATCGGCTTGCCGTTCTTCAGCTCGATCGTAACGCGCGCCCCGATCGCGTCGCGGTTGCTCGACACGCCACGGAGCCGAAGAGTCACATGTTTTCCGCCGCCGCCACGGTTGCGAAGGAGGCGCAGGCGCGGTGCTGATCGAGCGGTGATCCACGCGTCGAGGTCGCCATCGTGGTCCCAGTCAACCAGGGCAAGTGCGCGACCGTCCTCTGGAAAATCGACGCCAGCCGCGTACGAGGCTTCAGCGAAGCGGCCGTCGCGCGTGTTGAGAAACAGACAATGCCGCTCCCGACCGCTCCAAGACCGACCGGCGTTGACCCGCTGTCCGACCTCCTGCCAGGCCCGCCCGTACGCGTCCATGCGGTCGCCGCCCTTGCTGCTCGTTGGTGAAAGCGACACGACCTGCCGCCAATAGAAGCTTCACAAGTCGTCGGGGTCATCGCGGGTGAACATCCCGTTGACAACCATCGCGTCACGCCACCCATCGCCGTTGAGATCCGCGAGCAGCGAGCCCCACGCCCATCGTGCGATGGAGGCCCCGGATTCGTTGGCGATGTCGGTGAAGGTTCCGTCGCCGTTGTTGCGGAACATCGTATTGCCGCGCGCGTGGCGCAGGAATCCGGCCTTGGTGAGGTCGTTGGCCTGCGCCTGGAAGCGCTGCTGCGGCACGATTCGCCGTCCCGCCGACGAGTACATGTTGCTGACGTACAGGTCCATGTCCCCGTCGCGGTCAATATCGCCCCAACTGACGGACATTCCGGGCGAAATGTCCTCAACACCAGCCTTGGCCGTGACCTCGACGAAGCGGCCCTTGTCGTTGCGGTAGAGGTTGTTTTTGCCGAAGTCGTTGGCGACATAGAGGTCCGGATCACCGTCGTTGTCGTAGTCCTCCCAGGCGGCTGCGTACGACCAGCGGCTGTTGCGCACGTCGAGCCCCGCGTCTTCGGTCACGTTTTCGAACTTCAGGGGCCCGACGTTGGAGAGCAGGATGTTGCGGCCGCCATTGCTCGCGTCGTGGTAAGGCACTGGGATCCCAAACCCGCCTTCGATGCGCCGATCCGCGTTGAGCAGGCAGAGATACAGGTCGAGATCGCCGTCGCTGTCGTAGTCCGCCGCCGCAAGCGAGTGAACATCGCCGCCTTTGACCAGCGGCGCGCGCTTCTTGAACCCGCCCTGCCCGTCGCCTTCGAAGAGCAAGACTGCCGTGCCGAGCGCCGTGTCGGTCGAGCGGGTGGCGACCACGAGATCCTGGTCACCGTCGTTGTCAAAGTCCGCGAAGAGCGCGCTGCGGGAGAGATCCAACAACGCGACGCCGGCCGCGAAAGCGCGATCCTGAACGGTGCCGTCAGCGGCTTGGATGAGCAGCCGATTCGGCACACCGGAGGGCGAGCACACGTAGACATCGTCCAGCCCGTCGCCGTTGACGTCGGCGATCGCGATGCCCTGGTGTCCGATGGTGTCCGAGGCGAACGCGGACTGGACGCGAGCAAGCCACGTGTCCGCGTCGGCGAGCATCTGCGGCTGGGCAGGCTCACGGGCGAGCACAGCGCCGGTGATGTCCTCGAACAGCGGGCCATTTTTGGCGACGGCGATCTCGGCCGCTTTCAGCGTCGTCGTGATGATGAGATGCTCGGCTTTGGCTTTCAGGTCGACCTTCCAGCGCATCGCCCAGCGACTGTGGCGCTCAGCTCGGGCGCAGGCGGCCGATTTGCACTCCGGCGGCCAGCGTGTAGTCACCTTGACCGCAACGTCGGCATACGGCGCATCGACGGCGACGTGATCGATCTTGAACTTGAACGACGGTTTCGCAGGCAGCGGGCCCTTCGCGAGTCCGAGAAAGCCGTCCACGACACCTTTGACATCAACGGCTCGGGTTGGCGCACCGGCGCGGCGCTCGAGGACGATGTGTGCGGATGCGATGGGTTTGCCCGGCTGGCGGCCGGCGCCGAGCAGGTGCGGTTTGTCGATGACAAGCGCCTTGACGGCTGCGCGATCCCCGGCTGCGATGGCCTTGCCGAGCTTCTTGAGGCGTTTGTTCAGCTGGATTGTGAGCGTCTCGGTTGTCCAGCCGTCCCGAATGGGGGAATCCGAGGCCTTGCTTGGGCCGGGGTCCATCGTGAGCTCGTCGAGCCGGGGACCAGCGGCGGGCGCGGCGACAGCCTGCTTGGCTTCTTTCGCAATGGGTGCAGCCGAAGGAGCCGGCGGATGCGGCGCGGTGGGCGCTTTCTTCTCGGCGAGCGCCGCGCCAGGGGTGCCTGGCATCGGGCGCCCACCACCGCCGACGAATACGACAAGAGCTGTGACAATCGCGACTGCGATCGCCGCGACAACCGCGATGGTCTTTTTGGTGGCGTTCACGCGAGCTCCGCCGGGCGGCGCATGGGCTTACGGCAACTCGTCGAGCGCCGCTGGCCTATCGAAAAATCGCGCCCATGCTAACCGATCTCACGATGTGCGATAGAGCGCGGTGGGCTTCATGCAACCGATGCGTCCGTTGGGCAGCCGAACCTCGACTCGTCCGTCGGGCCGCGTGCGCAATGTGCGGACCTCGAGGCCTTCGGGCAGGTCGACCGTCTCGCCGACGCCGGTGCATGGCGACATCGGCGCATCCTCCTCGACGACGACGCCAAATCGCGCGGTCGTGTCGATACCCTGCGCGTGGGCCAACCAAGCTCCCGCCGCAAGCTGCAGCACACACGCGAGACCGACGGCAAACTTGACGCGCACCGGGGCTGGCCCCGACCGCCACGGCCCCCAGCCGACCAGGAGCAGCGCGACGATTGCCAGGCCGAGCCCAAGGATGAGCCCTCCCAACAGCGTACGGGGCGCGGCGCGTCCAAGGGCGACCTCGACCTCGGTGCTCTCGTCGAAGATGTGCAGGATGCGATGACGTCGTCGTGCGCGCTCGGCAAGCTGATCGCGGCAGAGCTCCAGGTTCGCGGTGATGTCGCCCCGCAAACGCGCATCGGGTTCAAGGCGCAGCGCGTGCTTGAAATGGCCGACGGCTTCACCGAGCCGGTCGAGGCGCACGAGCGTGTTCGCGAGGTTGTAGTGAATTGCCGCGGCGGGGAGGTTGTGCTTGAGCAGACGCTCGTAGCGCGCCTGGGCGTCCTTGTAGTCGTGGGCAATGAACGCCTGGTTGGCCGCGGCGAACTCCTGGTCGACCGATGCTGCCACCGCAACGGTCGGCAGGGTCATCGCGCCGAGCACAGCCGCGCCCCCAACCAGCAGCGCGATGGATCCGACCGAAACCGATGACGATCCCTTTGGGAGCGTGCCCCTGGGTAGCGTGGCATCGATGCTCTCGAGGACCCGCGCGAGCGTAACGGCCGTGCGCTCGAGGTCCTTGCCGGGGTCACCTGTCGGCGCAAAACGTGCGTAGTCGCAGTGTTCGAGCTGTTCGATCAAGGTCTCGACGTCTGGCTCGCTCACGCCGCGATCGCGCAACCGGGTACGAACCGCGGCCCACGTCGCACCGGCCAGGTTCAAGTCGGCGCGGGTAGCCAGGTAAACGGCCGCAGCGGCGCGGAGGGCTGCATATCCACCATCCGCCTGTCCGCGAGCGGTATCGATCGCCTTGCGTGCGGTCTTGAGCGCCAGCGCAACGTGGCGATCGTCGGACCCTCGAGCCCGTATCGACGCGCCGACCCGACCGACACCGAGCAGCAGCGCAAAGAGCCACGGCAAAGACGCCGCCGGCCAGAACCACGACGCATCGGTCCATTGAACCACTTGGGTCTTCGCGAGCTTGGCTTCCGCCGCGATCGGACGCAGACGCACCCATGGATCGAGGGTCGGAACCGGTGCCTCGCCGACTTTTGCGCTCATCACACCGCGTGGTTTTGCGGTCGTGCCCGGCGCCTTGGGATTGACCGGAGCCTTCGCAGGAGCCGTTTGTGGGCCGGCGACGTGGATGACGAAAGGCCCGGCCGCGGACGTCTTGTACTTCTCGTCGTAGGGGTCAAAGGAGTGGAACGAGACAGCCGGGATCTCGAACCGCCCGCCGCTGGAGAACGTCAAGACGTATTGCCAGACACGCTTGCCCTCGGTGCCGTTTGCGGTGACTTTCACGTGTTCGTCGGGTCGCCCTTGCAGCGGCTCGACGTCCATCCCTGCCATGGCGCCCGGACCGAGCTTCGACAACCCGTATAGGTTGCCCATCCCGCGCACTTCCAGGTGCAGCAGCACGCGCTCGCCGACCTTCACCTTGCGTTCACGTACTGGCTTGTTGCGTTCGAGCAGCCATCCGTCGACCTCGAGTCGGCCGACGCTGCCATCTTGGTAGGCCGCCGGTTTGCCGTCCTCGGGCACGGCACGGACGTCGATTTTCATCGGTGGAGGCCCGACTTTGTAAGCGCGCGTGCTGAAGATGTCGCCGGCGTCGACACGATACCGGGGCCCAAGAACTTCGTAGCTGCCGGGGGTCGCCGCCGTCAGCAGGACCTTGCGCGTCATCTGTCGGAAATAGGGTGCGCCGCCGAATCGAGCCGGTTCCTGCTCCTGCGGTTTGCCACCGAGCAGGTCCTCGACCTCAAAGCCGGTGTACTTGGGCGCGCTCAGCTCACGGATGCCGGAAACGTGCGTTCTGCGGCTCCAAAACAGCTCGTAGCTGAGCACGAAGGGCTGGCCGGCGTAGGGTCGCGTGGCGGCGATTTGCGGCCGCACAAAGAACTTCTCGCCGAGGTAGCGGCGCATGTCGACGGCTTGTTCAGGAGGAACCGCAGTGCCCAGCGATGCGCGCTCGCCGACGACCTCGATCTCCAGTGTATTGGACCGAGCCACATCTTTGCCGCGCAACCGCAGCACGACCGCTGAGACGCCATGTTTGCCGACCCGACGCGGCCGACCGACGTACGTGTACGTGTCGCTGCGTTCCATCCGTGTGCCGATGATGCTCACCTGCGACGACCGGCCGGATGATTCGAAATCAAAGCCCTCCGAGGTCGGCGGCACGATCTCGTCGTAGCTACCTCGCGCGACGACCTGGACGGTAACCGTGTCGCTCTCCGACACCTTCTGACGATCGACGCGCAGATTCACCGATGTCGCCAACGCTGCGCCCGCCACGAACAGGCCGAGGAACAACGCGACCGCACCGACGAGACCCGGCGTCGGGCGGCGGTTGAATCGGGCGACGGGACAACGAGGTCGGATGGCGGTCGGTCGTTTCACGGCGTGCGGGCAGGCTCGGCCTACCAGTCCTTATCGGGTCGTTGGTTGCGGAACGGCGAGCGGCGCAGGGCCTCGAGCGCCTCGAGATTGCGCGGGTTTCGGTCGTGCCGCTTCATCTGCTGGCGCAGGCGTTGCTTGCGGCGCTGGTCGTCGTTCTTCTTCTGCTTGTTCTTGTTCTTGTTGGGCTTTTTCTTCTTCTGCTTCTGTTTGTCCTTCTTATCTTTCTTCTTGTCCTTGTTCTTCTTGTTGTCCTTGTTTTGCTTGTTGTTCTTCTTGTTGTTCTGCGGCGGAGGCTCCTGCACACGCAACACATAGAAGTTTTCCGCATCGGCAGAGCCAGCGGCGATTCGAAGCTTCACAACGCGCTCGGCCTTGGCTTTCGGCACACCCAGCCCGGTCGTCGCGGTGCGGCCCGCGCGGGCTTCCGGGCTGTCATCGGCCGGCGCACCACCGGGCAAAATCGGCGCGGCGACACGGCCCTCGCCAAGCACCGTCGAGCCGCCCTCATCGTAGGCCTTCATGGTGATCGGCCCGTGCGCAAAGTCGTAGCGCGCCATCACCTGGAGCGATTGCCCCGCCTTCTGCTTGACCTGCAACCAGTCCACATCGCCCTTGCAGACGCGCAGCAGCCGCTCCTGTCCGACCTTGATTTCCTTGGACGCTCCCGCCTCTTCGTTGGGTTCCAGCTCATCGTTGCCCTCTGGACAAGGCGGCACGATCTTCAATTTGAGCGTGTATGGCAGGTCCAATTGCGCCTTGGTCGTGTCGACGGCGGGACGCGGATAGTCGGCCGGCAGCTCAATCCGTGCGATCCGCCGTTTCTTGGCGCCCGGCTTACCACCTTGGGGCGTTGCGGCCTGGCCGGGTTGCAGACCGGGGCTTCCAACCGGCGGCTGGCCGGCGGCTCCCGGCGGAAGGGGGCGCGCGGTGATGCGTCCCTGGGGAGCGGCTGGCTGCGACGGACCCGGCGGTTGAACCGCAGGATTGTTGCCCGGTTTCGTTCCCGGTTGGGGTCGATAGACGCGTGGCTGACCCGGCTGACCCTGACCACCACCACCGGCGCCAGGCGGCATGTGCACCCCCGGCGGCAGCTTCACGCCAGGTGGCAACTTCACGCCGGGAGGCAGCTTCATACCGGGCGGCAGCTTCACCCCCGGCGGCGACTTCACACCGGGGGGAAGGCCACGAATTCCAGGCGCTCCACCCTGTCCACCCGGTCCACGCTGTCCACCGGGCGCCAACCGAACGCCTGGAGGCAGCCCACCCGGCTGCGCGCCGCCACCGGGTGGTCCAGGAGGCGGAGCTTCTTCTTCGATGGTTCGCGAACCCTCGGGCAGCGGCGGCAGCGGAAATTCCGGCTTGGCCACACCGCCCCCAGTCACCCGGATGAAGTACTTTCCAGGCGGCGGCGACAGCACAGCAGCTGTGCGCGTGATCGCCTTGGCACCTTCGCCGAGTTGTCCGCCGCGTGCGCGCCGCCAGACCTGCCCTTTCGCGTCATAGACGGTGACTGTCAGCGCCCCGGCAAGCTCGGCAACGTCCGGCAGGCCCTCAACCGAGGCGACCAGGTCTGCGAACAGCGATTCGCCTTCCTTCAACTCCACCGCGAACCAATCGTCGTCTCCTGGACACAGCTGCAAGCCGGCGAGGGGTTGCTTGATCATGTCCGGCTTGAGCGGATTGGACTGCAGCGCCTGGTCGTTGTCTTCCCACGCATCGTCGCGTTCCTGGCATGGCGGTAGCACAGCGACACCGAGCTTGTAGTCGGCCTCGGTGTCCAGCCCGCCGCGGATTCGAACGACGTAACGACCGGGAATCGGCGCCGCTGCCATCCGGGCCCGCCAGCCCTTGTCGCCTTTCTTACCTCTCGCAAGCACGTCGCCACGCGGGCCGATGATCGTGACCTCGAACTCCTCGGCGCCGACATCAAACGTCGCCTCCGCCTGGACGAGCAATCCTTGCCCGGGCGTCAGACTCACCCCGAAGTGATCGTCGTTTCGAGGGCAGAGGCGCAGCGGAATCTGCTTGCCGATCGGGATACTGCGCGCCTGTTCGATCGTATCGTTGGGCTCGGCCTTGTCCTCGATTCGCGCGCATGCTGGCAGCAGCTTGAGCTTGAGGTCGTACGGCGCCTCCACCTCGGCTACGTTTCGAACCGCGACCAGGACGGTCTCTTCCCGCACAACGTGATTGAGCTCGACCGTCTCCAGCGGCTCGGCAGGTGGCGGCGCGCCTCGGAGGAACTTCTTGCCGTCTGCAGATAGCAACGCGACGCCAAGCTGCGGGTCTCTGCCGGTCTCGCGATCCAGCGGATCGATCGACTTCGTGTCCAGCGTCTTGGTCTGCACCGATGCGGTCAAGCGGTCGCCCGGGAAGAGCTTCAGCGCGAAGTAGTCGACGTCCGCCGGGCATGACCGCAGCGCCATCGTCGTCTCTTTCTTCTTCGGATCGGGCTGAATCGGCTTGGCTTGCTCGGGCTGGTCGTTCGGCTCGTGGATCGTGTCGCGCGTGCGGCATGGTGGATATGCGTAGAGCCGTGCGATCTCGAGGTTCTTGCGGGTCGCCGGCCGGGTGGGATCGGCGAGCATGGCCAGCTGCAAGCTCTCGACCGCCGCGCGGAAGTGTTTCGCTGCCTCGTTGGCCGCACCCGCGGAGTCGGTTTTCTTGTCCGCAGCGGCAGGCGCGGTCGCGGGTTGTCCCGGGTTTCTGCCCGCGGTCGGCTTCTTCGTCGTCGCGTTGGCCTGTTGTTCAGCCTTGGCCTTTTCGAGCAGCGACAGCCCCCACTGCAGCTTCGACGTACCCGCCGCATAGTGCAGGTCGGCTTCCAGCTCCGGGTCGTGTTCATCGAGAGCCGAGAGCGAGCGGTCGAAGCTCTTTTCGGCCTCCTCGTGCATCGAGAGCGCGGCCTGCGCGACCCCGACGTTGTACCAAATGACGGCGTGCTCGGGCCGTGTGGCCTGGGCTTCCTTAAACGCCGCGAGGGACTGGCCGGCCTTACCGGATTTCAGCAGGTCGCGACCGTCGGCGATGTCGGGATTCTCGCGCTCGAGCCAGTGCGGATTGCGGCGCGCTTCGGCCTGCGTGCGTTCACTGCGCCGTTCTTCTGCTTGCTCAGCCGCGAACGTATCGTCGAGCCCGGTCGCTGCGTCTTTGCCGGGTTTCGCGGGGTCCGCGGGAGGTGCGTCGTCGGGATTGGCAGCCGCTGCAGGCGCATTGGCAGGGGGCGGTGCGGCGTCCGCATCGAGGGCGGCTCCGCTGAGCACGAAGAACGCCGCAAATGCCGCAGCTTTGGCCGATTTGGCCGATTTGGATGAGGCACTGGAAGCCTTCTTGCCGGCCCCTTTCTTACCGGTTCCAGCGGAGCCACCATAAGTTGCACGTTCGGTCAGCACAGAATCGCCCGCGCCCGATCGTGTCGGCAACAGCATCCCCGCCAAGAGCAGCAGCAACGCGGGTCCGAGCAAGTACTGGTAGCGATCTTCACCCAGCAGCTTGAAGCGCTCGGCGTATTCGGCCTTCTCGAGCGCGTCGAGCGCCTTGAAAAGCGGCCCCGCGACAGAGGTGTTCGAGTAGTGGAAGAAGCTGCCGCCGCTCACCTTCGCCACGCCCTTGAGCAAATCGGTGTTGAGCTTGCTGAAGATGGGGTTGCCGGCCGCGTCCTTGAGCGTCCCCGTGATGGTGCCGTCGTTGCCGACAATTGGGACGGGATCTCCAAACCCCGAGCCAACACCGACCGTAAAGATGCGCACGCCCTTGTCGGCCGCCTTCTTGGCCGCCTCGAGCGCCGCTCCTTCGTGGTCCTCGCCGTCGCTGAACAGCACGATCGCCTTGTGTTTGCTGCCCTTGAATTGCGTCACGAGGTTGCCGCGCACCGCCGCCTGGGCCTTCTCGCTGCTGCCGGTCAGGACTTCGGTCGCCAATGTGATCGCGCGGCCGATGTTGGTCCCGCCGATCGGCATGTCGTGGGGTCGCAGCTCGGACATGTACGTCCGTACAACGTCGTGGTCGGTCGTCAGCGGCGTCTGGATGTATGGAATCCCGGCAAATGGCACCAGCGCGACGCGCCCGCCCGCAAGTTGTTCGAGCAGCGACGCGATCTCGAGCCCGGTTCCTTTCAATCGATTGGGCGCGACGTCGCGGACGAGCATCGACTTGCTCGCATCCACGGCAAAGACCACATCGATACCCGCGTTCGCGACCTCTGTTTCGCGCAATCCGTAGCGCGGCCGCGTCGCCGCACCGACGAGCAGGATCATCGCAAGCCCCATGAGGGCGAGTCGCCAAGCCGCGGTGCGTGGCGAGTAGCTGGCGACAAGCCTTTGGACCACAGCTCCGCTTCCGAGGCGCGCGAGCTGTTTGTCCAGCCGACTCAGCTGCACGGCGCCCCACAGCACGAAAACCAGCACCGGCAACGCCAGCCAGGCCAACTCGGGGTTCGCGAATGTCAGGTCTTCAGCCATCTCGTCCTTCGCTCGGCGTCACGCGGGGAAAACCCGCAGCCATGAACGCCGCAACACCTGCTCCAGCAACAACAATCCCAGCCCCCACAGCAACCAGCCAAAGAACAGCTCTTTGCGGTTTGTGTGCACCTTCACCTTGAACGTCGTGCGCGCGAGGTCCTTGAAGTCCTTTTCGAATTTCGAGGGGTCGTAGGAGTCGTAGAACGTCCCGCCCGTGAGCTTCGCGATCTGCCTCAGCAGCTCCGGATCGGTCGGGAACGGGCGATCGGGGCGCTGGTACACACGACGGCCGAATCGATCGCGCAACGGTCCACCGCGCAGCGGATCCATCGCCGGCAGCCGCGTCTCCCGCCCCGAACCGACCTGGAACGTGTAGATGCGCACCTTTTCCTTGTCCGAGAGAGACGCGATGTACTTGGGCACCGTGGTCGCGTTCATCGACCCGCCTTCCTGCTTGCCGTCTGTGATGAGGATGATCATCTTGCTGCGCGCTTTCGAACGCTCCAGCCGCATATAGGCCCGGTTGAGCGCGTCGCCGATCGCCGTCCCAGACCCCACAATCGTGCAATTGTTGGCGCACTCGTCCTGGCCTTCGCGCTGGCGACGGCCGTCATCGAGCACCAAGCCATCGAGGGCGTTGAGCATCCGCACGTAGTCCAACGTCGGCGGAAAGCGCAGGTACGCGTTGGCGCCGAAGATCACGAGCCCGATGCGGTCGCTGCGACGGCCCTTGATGAACTCCTTGAGGATTTTGCGCGCTGTGCCGAAGCGGTTGAGCGGCTCCTGGCCCTTGTTCTGCACCTCTTCGATCTGCGATTCCGACAGGTCGATCGCGTTCATCGAACCGCTCATATCGAGCGCGATCATGATGTCGATGCCTTCGCCGCTGAGCAGCTCCCGGTCGACCTTCTGGGGCCGCGCCATGGCGACGACGAGGATGATGGCCGCGAGGTAGCGGAGCGCGTCGGGGACCCAGCGAGCCCGAACCCGCAGGCCTGTCCCGGCGATGCGCGCGACCCGCAAGTTGGACATGTAGACAGCTGCCGGCTGCGATCTCAGCCGCGCCCACAGGACCGCAGCCACGACCAGGAGGCCGAGGAGAAACCACGGGTGCTCGAACGTGTAGCCGTCTGCCGGACTCATAGCGGCCGACCTCCGAGTACGAGCAGGGGCGCGAGCAACAGCGCGGCCGCGATCACGATCAGCACGCCACCGACAAGCCAGTTCGGCTTGCTGCGGCGCAACCCGTAGCGACCATCGATGACGCGTGTCTCGGCCCATTGGTCACCGAGCCGGCGAAGTTCGGGCAGGTACAGGCAGGTCAACCCTTCGGCCACGATTCCCGCGCCGGGCACAGCCAACAAGAGGTTGCGCTGCAGCCGCGGCCACAACCCAGCGGTTACAGCCCGTCGACGCGCGGCGATGGCGGCGTCGTCGTCACGCAGCACGGCGTCCGGATCGACCTCGATCGACGGATCGAATTCAGCGATGCGCAGGCCGGTCAGCACTTTGCCGGGGGAGCCACCGCCGATCACGTCGCGCAACGCAAGCCAGCCGAGCAGGAGCATGTAGGCCGCGTCGAAGAGGCCCTGTTTTCCGGTGTCGATCGACAGCCAGGCGACCAGGAAGGTGACCGCCGCGCCGCCCGCGACGTCGAGCGCAAACGCCTGGAATCGCAGGGGAGCCGGCGCCATCACCTGGATTCGCAGCCGCCGCTCGCGAGCCAGTCGGGCGAGGCGCTGCTGCTTGATGCGTTCGAGCTCTTCGGGCGTCTGCATCGTCAAGTCAACGACCCGGCGGACAAAGCGCAGGCTGTCGGTGAGCTCCTCGACGGTCTGGCCAAAGCGCGCGAACTTCACGAGGTCGGACAGCTTGGTGAAGTCCTTGAACTGGTCGATCGTCAGCCCGCGCAGGTCCTGGCCCTCGAGCGAATCGAGCAGCTCGGTGCTGGTCATATCGAGCGCGGCGATCGCATAGCGACGACCGACGTATTCGCGCAAGATCTCGGATATTTCGCCGTAGACGAGACGCGCTTCGTCCTCGAGTCGACCCGACCGCATCAGCTCATCGAGCCGCCCGTATGCGACCACGTGCGGCGGGATCTCCGGGGCGGGCTCGGCGCGACGGGCACGGTTGCGGTAGGCACGCAGGCCGAGGAACGTGAGCAAGGCGGCGACAAGCATCATCGCGGTCACGAACAGGCCGACCTGCAGGGGGACGTTGTCTTCGACGAGCGGCAGCGGTTCGGGGAGCGGCTCGGGTTTGATCTCGGTCGCGCCGGCGAACTGGCTCTTGGCGACGACCCGCTGCGACGGGACCATCACGGTGCCCGATTCGCCCGCGCCCCCGCTGGCGGTGACAGCGTGGTACGGAACCTCGACCGGAGGCGTGCGTAGCAGCCCTGTCTTCACGACGAGCAACGGGATCTCCAGCGTCTCGGTCACCGTGCCGCCCGACTCGGACCGCTGTACCTTGCCGGGATCGTCGGGGATGGACAGCAGCGGCTTGAGATTGGGCCGGGCTGGGAAGAAGACACGCAGCGACGTCGGGTATTTGAGCGTCACGGTCATGGTGATGCGGTCACCGAACTTGGGCGCGGTCGTGGACATCGCGACCTTGACCTCGATCGGCGGCGGTTTCTCGGCCGTCTCTGCGACGGCAGGTGCCGCGGAGCGCGGATCGGCGGGGTCTGCGACGGGTGGCAGCGCTGTGGGCGCGGGATCGCCGGCCGTGCCAATGGGAGCAGCGCTGGTCGGTTGCTTGTCCGGGTCACCGATTAGGCGTGGGGGCACGGCTCTTCGGATCGTCGGCGGCGCCAAACCGGCGTTCGGGTCGCCAGGACTGCCGGCAGCCGCAACGGCGGGAACGGGCGCAGCGGCCGCAGGCGCGTTGGGATCGCCTGCCGGAACCTGCGCTTGCCCGGATCGGACCGTCGCGACCGACAGTGTCGTCGTCGCCAGGAGCACGAGCGAGAGCAGCACGAGACGCTTCATTGCCGCGACGCCCTCCGCCGAAAATACGTCACCAAACCCGGCAAGTAGTCGCTGCCGACCTCGGCGCGAATCGGCTCCATGCCATGTTTGCGGAAGATCCGGTCGCGCTCGGTCACAAGCGCCTCGCCACGTCGCCTAAACGCGTGACGAACAGCCCGCGCGCCGCTGTCAAACCACATCAACTCACCGGTCTCAAGGTGCTCCAGCGCGACCAGACCGAGGTCGGGGAAGTCCTGCTCGGCCGTGTCGTGGATGACCAACGGAACGACGTCATGCCGCCGACTCGCCACACCGAGCGCCCGCTCGTAGCTCTCGGCGAGGGGCACCGTGTCGTCCTCGGGCAGGAAATCGCTGAGGAAGAAGACCACCGAACGCTTGCGTTGAATCTTGCTCAGGTAGTCGCAAGCCACGTCGATGCGCGTGCCGACCCCCTCGGGCTGGACCTCAAGCAGCTCGAGGATCACCCGAAGCACGTGACCACGGCCCTTCTTCGGCGGGATGTAGCGCTCGATGCGGTCGCTGAACATGATCACGCCGACGCGGTCGTTGTTCTTGATGGCGGAAAACGCCAGGACCGCTGCGATCTCGGCGGCCAGCTCGCGCTTGCTCTGGCCGACGGTGCCGAAGACCCCCGATGCGGACAGGTCGACGACGAGCAGAACGGTCAACTCGCGCTCTTCGACGTACTGCTTGACGTAGGGCACGCCTGTTCGCGCGGTCACGTTCCAGTCGATCGTGCGGATGTCGTCGCCGGGCTGGTACTCGCGCACCTGGTCGAAGCTCATGCCACGACCCTTAAAAACGGCGTGGTACTGCCCGGCGAGCACGTCGTTGACGAGACGGCGCGTGACAAGCTCGATCTCGCGCACCTTCTTCAGGATCGCGTCGCGTTTTTCGGCAGCCGTACTCACGTCGACTCCGCCCACTTCAAGTTGAGATTGCCAGGGATGCGTGCGTTCGCGCCGATCAGGGCACGTCCACGCGGTCAAAGATCCGCTGCACGATGTCTTCGGACGTCAGCGACTCGGCTTCGGCCTGGTAGGTCAGGATCACGCGGTGGCGCAGCACGTCGAGACCGATCGCCTTGATATCCTCGGGGATAACGTAGCCGCGGTGTCGCAGGAACGCGTGCGCCTTGGCCGCCATTGTCAGGTAGATGCTCGCGCGCGGGCTGGCCCCGAACTGGATGAACTCTGCAGCGTCACCAACGCCGTGGGCGCGCGGGTCGCGGGTCGCGAAGATGATGTCGACGATGTAGCGCTTGAGCTTGTCGTCGATATGCACCTCGGTCACGACTTTGCGGGCATCCATCACCTGTTCGGGCGACACGACGGGCTGCGGTTCGTTGATGATGCCGCCGGTCGCCGCGTTGAGGATCTGCAGCTCTTCCTCTTTGCTCGGGTAACCGACGCGCACCATCAACATGAAACGGTCGACCTGCGCTTCGGGGAGCGGGTAGGTGCCTTCCTGCTCGATGGGGTTTTGGGTCGCGAGGACGAGGAATGGCTCGGCAAGCTTGAACGTTTCGTCGCTGATCGTGACCTGCTTTTCCTGCATCGCCTCGAGCAACGCGGACTGCACCTTGGCGGGGGCGCGATTGATCTCGTCTGCGAGGATCAGGTTGGCGAAAATCGGGCCCCGCTTGACCGAAAACGACTGGTCGCGCGGGTTGTAGATCTGCGTACCGAGGATGTCGGCGGGCAGCAGATCGGGCGTGAACTGGATGCGCTGAAAGTTGACCGACAAGCACTGCGACAGCGTCTTCACCGTCAGCGTCTTGGCGAGTCCGGGCACGCCTTCGAGCAGCACGTGGCCGCCGGTGAGCATGCCGATCAGCAGCCGCTCAACCATCTCGTTTTGGCCGACGACCGCCTTGCGCATCTCGGTCAGCAAGGGATCGATGAAGCCCGATTTGTCGCGCACAAGCTCATTGAGCACACGAATATCCTGCACGTTGCCTCCTTGGAAGGTCCGTCCTGGCGCGGTACGCCGCTGCCAAAAGCCCGAAACTGTCGCGTCTATTCCCACGCGCGTGGCGCGAGGGGCAGGGAAGATAAGCGGCAAATCGCGTTTGTCGAGTGCCGCCGGGTCGACCGCCCATGAACCGACCCCTGCGAAGCGTTTTGGCCGCGATCAGGCGCGGAGGTGCCGAATCGTGTGCAAAGGCATAGACTCGCGCCCGTGGATAGCGCCCCTGACCCGTTGATCGGCTCGCGAATCGGCCCCTTCCGCGTCATCGAACGACTCGGTGCGGGCGGCATGGGCGTGGTGTATCGCGGCGAAGACACCCGCCTCGGTCGCGCCGTGGCGCTCAAGATCTTGCCCAGCGATCTTGTGGCCGACGACGAACGCCGACTGCGGTTTCTGCGCGAAGCCCGGGCCGCCGCCAAGATCAACCACCCCGCGATCGCCCAGGTGTTCGATATCGGCGAGCACGAAGGCACGGTGTGGATCGCGCTTGAGATGTGTCCCGGCGGCACCCTGCGCGACCGCATGAAGCGCGCAAAAATGGGCGTTTCCGAGGCGCTGCGGATCGCCCACGACGTCGCTGGGGCGCTCGAAGCCGCGGCTCGTGTCGGAATCGTCCACCGGGACCTCAAGCCCGACAACATCATGTTCGACGAAGCGGGGCGAACGAAGGTCCTCGACTTCGGACTCGCGCGCATCAACCCGCCCGAAGAGGCCGTGAGCGTGGACGACGCGACCGTCGAGGGTTTCCAGACGCAGCAGGGCCGGATTCTCGGCACGCCCGGCTACATGTCGCCCGAGCAGGCCACCGGAACCGCCGTCGATAGCCGCGCTGATCAGTTCTCCCTCGGCGTCGTGCTGTACGAGATGATCAGCGGCAAGCGACCGTTCAAGGGTCGTTCATCGATGGAGATCATCATCTCCACGACCCGCGACGCGCCCGTGCCGATCTCCGACCATGACATCTCGGTCCCAGCGAGCGCCCAGGCCATCGTCGAACGGTGCCTGGCCAAGTCGCCCGACCAGCGCTACCCCGATGCCAAGGCGCTGCTCGCCGCCATCGATGACGCGCTGAGTAAACGCGTCCGACCGGATAAACGCGCCCGACCGGCGCGCGATAACGACGTCAACGCGGCGACCGCCCTTGACCTGGAAGCCCCGACAAACAAGGTCTTCGCCGACCGCGCCCCAACTGCCGACCCCGCGCCCCAGTCAGCAAACCCGCCGCGGTCATCGGTCACACAGACGGGAACGCACGGTGGCACCCGCCCCACGCGGAGCACCGGAGTCCTCGTCGGATCCATCGCCGCCGTCATCATCGGCACCGCCGGCGCGGCGATGATGTTGGCGCAGGAAGACGCCGAGAACCTGCCGCGCATCGCCGCCACAGCCAAAGCCGGGAAAACCGCCGCTGAAAAGGGGCTTTGGCCCGGTTGGCCGCCCGTTCCCGCGCTCGACGACAAGCAGGCCGTTAAAGTCTATGTCGAGGCGTTGAGCGAGCTCCGGTCGGGCCGCTTGATGCTCTACAGAACGGTCGAAGACGCGGTCAAGCGACGCCCCGATTTCGCGGAAGCGTGGCTCTTTCTCGCGTTCGTCCAGTGGAATAACCAGCAAACCGCGGCCGGTCGCAAGGCGTTCAATCACGCGCGCCGCCTCAAGGAGAAACTGCACCCGGTGTGGCGCGAGGTCATGCACGCCATGGCGCCCGTCGTGTTGCAGACCCCGCCGGATATCGCCGAGGCGGAAAGAAGGTTTCGAGCGGCCATCAAGAACCGTCCGAAGTCGGCTGTCCTGCCGTTTTCCCTCGCGACGCTGCTGCCCCCGGGCGAAAACTACGACGACATCATCGACCTGCTCGACCGCGCGCTCGCGATCGACCCGGAATTCATCAACGCAGCGGGCCTCCGTATCGAAGCGCTCGCAGCGGTGGGCCGTGTCGACGACGCGCTCCAAGCGGCCGCGGATTGCCGGAAGAAGTCGCCCGACTCCATCTACTGCACATCGATTCCAGCGCGGATCTTCAGTCAGCAGGGCAAGTGCGAGGACGTCATCCAAATGGGTCGCCTCGCAACGGCCGCCGATCCGGAACAAGCCGCCGGTCCCATCTTTGTCGCGCGAGGACTCGCGGCGATGAACAGGCCCATCCCCGCCGTTGAAGCCGCCGTCGAACAGGGTCTGAAGCTGGTGCGCATCAAGCAAATGGGCGACCGAATCCGCGGTGTGTTCCGCTATCGCGTTGCCGCGCTCAAGGGCGACTTCACAACGGCGATCGCCGAGGCGCGCAAGCTCATCGCGCAAGGCAAAGGCGCCGGACACCGAATCCGCGTCGGCGGCCCCATTGCGCTGGCCGCCATGGCGTTGCTCGAGTCTGGAGAGCGCGAACAGGCCGCCAAGCTCGCCGCCGATTTCATCGCGCGAATGGACGCCTACGAACAAGACCCGGTGGGCAACGTCGAATCGCTGGCCGGCGATCCCGTTCCGCGGTTATTGCGTGTGCTGGCCGAAACGCGACACCTGGACAATGTGCGCTGGCAAAATTCGGTACAGCGCTGGCTCACAGGCTGGGAAGAGGCTGGAATCCCAAGACTTTCGCGCCGTTTTGCTTGGCCTTATGGCTATGCACGCGCCGTGGCCGGTCCCGCTGAAGCAACCCTGGCCGTGGCCGAATACGATCCGAAGCTGCCCATCCCCCTCTTTTTGCCCTCGGCGATGCTCGCGGCGGACATCGGCCGGACATTCCTGCACGCCGGCCGCATGGCAGACGCCCGCAAATGGCTTGAGCTCGCGACGCACAACTGCGACATCCTCGCCCATCCTATCGCAGGCGTGCGCGCGTTCTTCGATCGCGGCATGCTGCATGAGAGAGACGGAAACACGGCCGAAGCGTGCAAGATGTACAAGCAGGTCCTCACGCGATGGCCCGATCCTCAACCCCGGTCCATGACCGTCAATCGCGCACGAGATCGCCGCGCAGCGCTCGGCTGCGATCAACCCACGACCGCCACGCCCCCAGGCAGCGAGACCCCATGAATTGGCTCCCGCTCGATCCCAAGACCGCCGACCTGGTGGCCCCTCGAGCGTCATCGCAGGTCGTCTTCGCGCGCGGTGACCAGGCGGTTATCCGCGTGACTGGAAAGCATCGCGGCCGTTTCCTGCAAGCGTTGATGACGCAAGACATCGACCAGGATCGGACCGGCGATATCGCGCGAACGTGTCTTTGCACCGCGCAGGGCAAACTGATCGCGCTCGCCACGTCGGTGGTCACGGCGGACGCGATTCTCCTCGTCACCCTCGCCGAAACCGCCCAGCCGCTCATCGACGGGTTGTTGCGCTACCGTGTTGCCGAGCGCGTGAAGCTCGCCGTGGATCCCGATGTCAGCGTCGTGACCAGCCTCAATGGGACGCCGGCCGCCGACTTCGACCCCGTCGCCGAATGGCCGCAAGAATCCAGCGCCGGTGTTTTGAACCACGGCATTGTGGCGACCGAGAAGCTGCCCAGCTTGCTCGCGCAGGCGACCGAGGACGAGTACGCGATCGGAGACACGGCTGCCTGGCACGCCGCACGAATCAACCACGGGATCTCCGATGTCGGGCTCGATTTCGATGACGGGTCCACCCCGCTCGAGCTCGGGATGCGCGACGCCGTGTCCTATTCGAAGGGCTGCTACCTCGGCCAGGAAGCCATCGCGATGATGACCTACCGCGGCAAGCTCCGGCGTCACCTGTGCTGGACCCAGGCAGACGACGTGGACGACGCCGCCGCGGCTGCGCTCGTCGTGGGGACCAAGATTCGCAGCGCCCAGACAGGCAAACGGGCCGGTTCGCTGGCCAGCGGTTACATCGTCGACGGCGTGGCGCGCGGGCTCGCGCTTATCAACCGCCGAACTTTCGAGCCGGGTGCTAAGATCGCCATCCCCCGCTCCGACGGCGCCGATCCCCTCGTGGCGCAAATCATCGACGCGACCGTTCCGGACGTTTTCGCGGGCGAGGACGCATGATCATCGGTTTGACCGGCCGCAACGGCGCCGGCAAGGGCACAGTCGCCCAGTGGTTCACCGAGCGGGGCTTCCGCTACACGTCGCTGTCCGACGCGATCCGCATCGATCTGCGCGAACGAGGCCTCGAGGTCACGCGCGACAACCTCATCGCAGGTGGTCGACAGCTCCGCGAAGAAGGCGGTCCCGGCGTGCTGGCGGAACGCATCCTTCGCACCATCCCCGCGGGCGAAAACACCATCGTAGACAGCGTGCGCAACCCCGCCGAAGTCGCCGAATTACGCGGCCGACCCGACTTCGTCTTCCTCGAGGTCACCGCCGACGAGCGCACCCGCTACGAACGGATGCTCGTGCGCAACCGAGGCGGCGACGCCACAAGCTTCGAGGAGTTCCGACGCCACGAGCAAGCCGAGCTCCACTCCACCGACAGCGCCGCGCAACAGCTCGTCGCCACAGCCGCGCTCGCCGACCTGCAATTCGGCAACGACAGCGATCTCGCAGACCTGCACAGCGCTCTCGCAGCCGTCTTCCCCACCGTTCGGGCGGATTCCGATGCAGCCACCGCGCCACTTCCCGACGTCGATGTCGTGATCACCGGCGGCGCGGGCTTCATCGGCGCGGACATCGCCCGCAACCTTCTGACATCAGGCCGCTCGGTGCGCTGCGTCGATATCGCGGGGTTCAATCGCCTCGCCGATGTTCGCGACGACCCGAATCTGCAGTTCGTTGTGGGCGACATTCGCGCGATCCCCGACATCATCGCGGGCGCCGGTCGCTGCGTGCACCTGGCCGCGGTCGTGGGCGTAGACCGCTATATCGAAGACCCCGAGCTCGTCCTCGACGTCAACATCCTCGGTGGACGCGCCGTCTTGCGGGCGTGCGTCGAGCACGACGTACCGGTCATTATCGCAAGCACGAGCGAAGTTTACGGGCGGTGGCGCATCGACCTCGACGAATCGATCGGCCCGCGGCTCGGCAACCTGGCCAACAGTCGGTGGTGCTACTCGATCAGCAAGTCCACGCTCGAACAGTACGCACACGCGATGGGCAGACGCGGCCTGCGGTTCGCCATCGTCCGCTACTTCAACGTCTACGGCCCAAAGCTCGATCGCCCCGGCGCCGGACGCGTGCTCGGCAAGTTCCTCGGCTGCGTGCAGGAAGGCAAACCGCTGCCGCTTGTCGACGGAGGCGAAGCCGTACGCTCGTTCTGCCACATCGACGACGCCGTTCGCGGCACAGTGGGCCTGCTCGACAACCTCGACAACGACAAGGTTGCGGGTCGCGCGTTCAATATCGGCCGGATCGAGCCGGTCACAATCGCGGACCTGGCCGGGCGGGTCATCGCGCTCGCTGGCCACGAGGCCGGAACCGAACACGTAGCTGGCCGCGATCACTTCGGCGACGGCTTCGAAGAGATCGAGAGGCGCGTACCCAACGTCTCAGCGATGCGCGAGGTGCTCGGTTTTTCAGCCGACATCGACCTGGACACCGGCCTGCGGCAGACCCTCGAACACTGGCAGCTGCTCGGCCCGCCCCGCGATGCCCATCCAGCTGCCACGCTCGGCTTTGTGCGCCCCCAGGTCGAACCCGACAGCGACCTGCTCGACACCATCACCGCAGCCTTGCAGTCGGGCCAATTGACCAACCGAGGCACCGTCCTGCGCGACTTCGAAGGTTCCCTCGCCTCCTACCTCGGCGCGTCCGAGGTGATGGCAACGTCCTCGGGATCCGGCGCATTGCTCCTCGCAACCCTGGCATTGGCCCCGCGCGGCAAAGCGATCATGCCCGCGTTCACCTACATCGCGACCTTGAATTGCGCGGTCTGGGCCGGCCTCGAGCCTGTGTTCTGCGATATCGATCCGCACACGTGGACGATGTGTCCCGACTCCTTGCGCCGCACCCTCGCAGCTCATCCGGACGCCAGCCTGGTCGTGCCCGTCAACGTCTACGGAACCCCGCCCGATCTCGGCGCGATCCGGGCCGTTTGCGATGAATCCAGCGCCGTTCTGCTGTATGACAACGCCCATGGCGTCGGCACCGAGCGAGATGGAGCTCGTCTCGATCCGCATGTCGACATCCAGGTCTTCAGCCTGCACGCAACCAAGATTCTGCCGGCGGTCGAGGGCGGCTTCGTTTCCGCGCGCGATCCGGCGCTGATGGCCGAGCTTCGACGGCTCTGCAACCATGGCCTCGACTCGGACCTGCGCCGCAGCAAACCGGGCTTCAACTTCAAGATGTCCGAGCTTCACGCCGAGGTCGGTCGCCACTCACTTCGGCAACTGCCAGGGGCCCTGCAACGCCGCCGGACCTATGCCAAACGTCTGCGCGCCGCGATCGAATTGGCCGCCGCGTTCACCAACCAGGCGCTCCCCGACGGCGTTCGGAGCAACCACCAAAACCTCGCCGTGTTGGCTCCCGAAGGCGCCGATTTGGACGCTGTGTCCGGCGAGTTCAAGCGGCACGGCGTGGGAAGTCGACGCTATTTCTGGCCGCCGCTGCACGAGCTCCAGGACTACGAAGGCCGGTTCAACTTGCCGGTGACCGACGCCGTCTGCGCACGGCTGCTCTGCCTGCCGATGTGGTCACGAATGGACGACGCCGTGCTCGCCCGCGTGGAGTCCGCGATATCGGCCACGTCCACGAGCCTTAGCTAGCTCAAAGCTACGTTATTTCGGTCTTTTCGAGCCGACTGACGCCGTCGGTCGTGGCTACGGCCCAAAGATCTTGGTCTTTTTGCCCTTGACGACGATGGCCTTGACGATCGGCGAGATCTTGTCGAGCCCGGCGAACACGTCCACGCAAACCTCGAGGTAGCGCCCGACAACCTTCTTGCCACCGGCCGTGAGGTCGATGGGGAACGTCGCAGGCGGGAAGGGCCCCAGCTTGGCGCTGAACTTGGCCTTGGTGAGCTCCGAAAGCGTGTTGCCAGCGCGGTACTGCACCTTCAGGTGTGCGCCACCCTTGGGCGTCGATTCGTACACCTTGATCTCGCGCCACCAGGTCGGGATCGGATCGGGCACGCCGAGCGGACCGCTGTAGTTCTTCAGGCCGAACACGTTGCAGTACTTGCCCTTCGGCGCCGTGAAATGGTGCAGCGTGTAGCCGGTCATGTCCGAGTACGTGTAAGGCCCCTTGCCGACCTTGTATTCGCCGATCACCTTCTTGGTCTTCGGGTCGATCTTGGTCGCCGTGCCCTTCTGCTGGTTCACGGCCCACGCTTTGCCCTGGTAATCCACCGCCATGCCGATCGGGAACCGACCGCTACCCAGCGAGATTTGGCCGACGTTCTTCATCGTCTTTACGTCGATGATCGCCACCGAGTTCTGGATATCGTTGGCCAGGTACGCGTACCCGTCGATGCTCGTAGCGATGCCGCGGGGCCGGTACTTCGTTGCGACGTAGCTGAACTTGCCGGTGACCGGATCGAAGCGATACGCGGCGTGGTGGCTGCAGCAGTTGCCGGTCCAAATCTTGCCGTAGATATCGACGTTGATTCCGTACGGGTTGAACTTGCTGTGCGGCCGGTACTTGGTGACCTTCTTGGTCTTCGGATCGACCTTGAGAATCGACGCGCACCCGCGGCCCGCGACCCAGATATCGCGCTTCTGGTCGACCGCAACGCCGTACGGGCTGCAGCCGAGGTTGACGATGTCGAGCACCTTGCCGTCCTTGGGGGACATCCAGCGCAGGTGACGGGTGACCCAGTCGCCGATCAGGCCCTCGTTCTTCTCGTTGACGCCGACCGCGCGGGTGTACTTCATGCCGGTCGGCTTGACGTCGAACTTGATGCACTCGTCCTTGCCGTACGGGAGCATTTCGCTGGTCGAAATCTTGCCGTCGCCGTTGGTGTCGAAGCTCGTCTCGATCTTGCCGTTGCCGTTCTTGTCGATGCAGTCCTTCTTCTCGTTGATGATGAAGGTCGCGCGTCCTGACCCGCGGCAACCAACCCAGCAATTGCCCTCGAGATCCACCGCCGTACGCGACGGGTCGCCACACGTCCGATAGCGCGCGTCTTCCTTGCCCGTGATGGTGTCGAGCTTGCTGACGGTGTTCTCCTTGGAGTTGGCGATCCAGATGTGGTCCAGGTCCGGTCCGTTGGCGCCCTGGCCGAGCACCAGCCAGCCTTCCTTGGTCAAGATGAGCTTGCGGCTGTTGTCCGGTGTCGGGTTGAACGGGTAGTCCCAACCGGGGCCCACGCCTTCGGAGACACAGGAGAAGTCGCACGTTCCGCAGGGGCTGAGCACGCCTTCGTCTTTCTGGCCGTCGCAGTCGTTGTCGAGGCCGTCGCAGACCTCGGCTTCGGGCAACGTCTGGCCTTTGCATTCGCCCCAGAACCCGTTGTTGCAGAGCTGGACGCCGGGTTTGCAGATGCCTTTGCCGATCCAGGTGGGATCGCCCGTGTAGCAGTTGGATGCCATCGCCGTGCACTTGCAGCCGGGGTGGTTGGACTTGCCGCAATCGGGGCAAACGATCGCGAAGTTGGGGTTGGTGTCGTCGCAGTCGTCGCCGGGCAAGCAGTTCTCTCCGAACCCATCACCGTCCTTGTCGATGCACTTGCCGCCGCCGGATGAGCTGGAGCCGCCGGACGAACCCGAACCCGAGCTGGAGCCCGAGCCCCCGGACGAACCGGAACCGCCGGACGAACCGGAACCGCCGGACGAACCGGAACCGGAACCAGAGCCGCCGCCAGAGGTCGAAGAACCGCCGCTCGAAGTCGAAGAACCGCCCGAAGACGCGCCGCTCGAAGAACCGCCGCTCGAAGTCGAAGAACCGCTGCTAGAGGTCGAAGAACCGCCGCTCGAAGTCGAAGAACCGCTGCTAGAGGTCGAAGAACCGCCGCTCGAAGTCGAAGAACCGCCGCTCGAGGTCGAAGAACCGCCGCTCGAACCGGAACCTGATGTGCCGCTGCTCGACGACGCGCCGCTCGAGCCCGAACCGGACGTCCCGCCGCTGCTGGAAGCACCACTGCTCGAGGCGCCACCGCTCGACGCGCCGCTCGAAGAACCACCGCTGCTTGAACCACCGCTGCTTGAACCGCCGCTCGACGCTCCGCCGCCGCCCTTCTTGAGCCGAATCTTGATCTTGGCCGTGCCCCACGCGAGCTCCTTGCCACATACCTTCCAAGTCGCTTTGACGAGGACACCGAAGCCATTCTTATGCGGGACGATGCGCAACGGACCGTGCTGGACCGACAACACGTCGGGCGCCAGCGTGACCGCGTTCAGGCCCATTTCGGACGTGACACGCAGCTTGCCGCCGTCTTCGAACTTGGCCCAAGCGACGATTCGCGCTCGTGCCGTGAGCTTATTCAGCTTCTGCAGCAGCTGCGCGCGAACCTTCGCTTTTTTGAGCGCGACCGGGTTGCCGCCCACGAGCCACGGTTTGACCAGGTGCGTCGCGGCGACCACGTGCAGCTTGCCGACCTTCAGCGCCTTGGGTTTCACGGTGATCTTGGACTGCGCGATAATCTTGGCGTTCAGACCGCTCGACTGCGCCCAGATGTCGGTCGAGCCGGGGCCCACGCCGATGACCTTCTTGTCCTTGATGATGGCGACGTCCTTGTTGCCGCTGACGAGCTTGACCAGCTTGCCGACGCGCGCCGTGATCTCGTTGCTCCCGGCCTTGAACGTGGCCGAAACGCGGACCTTGCTTCGCTGGTAGCCAAGCTTCGTGCCGCCGCACTTCTTCAGCCAGCCATCGATCGCGTGCAACGTCTTGTGCTTGAGGCGGACGACGACCTTCGCGATCGACCAGATGCGCACCTTCACGTCGGCGAGGTGGCCCTTGTAGCTGACCTTGACGACGGCCTTGGCGACGCCTTTTGTGCCGCCGCCAACGACGACGATCTGGCACTTGTTGACCACGAACGGGCCGCCGCCGGAGCTGCAACTGGCGCCAACCTGCTTGTCAGGCAGCGCTCCTCGCACCGCGAACGTCACGATTTCGCGCGTCTTCTTTTTGCCGGTCAGCTTGAAGGTGTCGAACACTTCGGCCTTGACGATGACGGAGAAGATGCCGCGGATCGGGTTGGCGCGGACCTTGATAACGGCCGACTTGCTCTTGCCGGAGACGCCGTGCATCCACATCGGCGTCCCGGGCGGGGTCAGCGGGATATCGAGTTTGGTGGTCATGCCGGTGATGGAGCCGGTGATCGCGCTCACGGCGCCGGGCTGAGCCGTCGTGTGCACGCGCATCTTGAGCACCGCGAGCAAGCGCTTGGCGCCGATCAGCTTGCCGAGCTTGACCTTCGCCTTCGCCTTGACCGTGACGACAACGGAGCCCTGCCCCGCCTTGGTTGCGATATCGTAGTCGGGGCCCGCGCCCACGCCGTCGATGCGAACGACGGCGGGATCGAAGTTGATGCGGAACGTCGCCTTGACCAGCCCGTTGACGAGCGTGTGGCCGAAGACGGGAATGTCGAACGCCTCGCCGGGCCGTTTGGGCGTCCATGGGACGATTGCGTCGAGACCCACGAGGGGGGACTTGCCGATCTTGGGCAGGCGCTTGAGCGTCAGTTTGTGCGGCGCGGTCTCGGCGATTGTGACGTCGGGGCCGGGCATGGTGATCTGCACGATGATCCGTGCGGCGATATCGGCCTTGAGCGAGAACCATCCGTACGGGATCTTGACCTTCACGTTCGCGAGGCCGTGGATGTTGACCTTGGCGACGGTGACCTGGTCTTTCTTGCCGGGGCTGCGCAGCAGGATGCGGACGATCGATTTGCTGTGCACCTGCGGGCGGCCGACCCCATCGCGGACCTGGACGAGGACACCAACGTTGGGGTCATCCGCCCATACGTTATCGGCGCGAACGATCGCGCGAACCCACGCGGGCTTGCCGCGGTCGGTGACGAACTTCGCCTTGGAAGTAAACGGGCCCGACGTGGCGACAATGCTGCCCGTGGAGCCGGGCGGCTCATTACCGAGCGCATCGATGTCCTGCTCGATCGCGGGTCCGGGGAGCGGGTCTTCATCGGGGTCGAGGTCGCCACCGCTGCTCGCGCCGCTGCCGCTGCTGGCTCCACCGCCGCTGCTGGCTCCACCGCCGCTGCTGGCTCCACCGCCGCTGCTGGCTCCACCGCCGCTGCTGCTCGCGCCGCCGCTGCTGCTCGCGCCACCGCTGGCACCGCCGCTGCTGGCGCCACCGCCGTTCACCACAGGGTTCGGATCGCCCGATGGAAGGCCTGGGCCGTCCTCTCCGAGGTCGATCTCAATGTCCGCGTCGTCGATCGCCAGGGGCAGATCGTCCTCACCGGGGTCGGTTCCGCCGGACGATGCGCCGCCGCTGCCCGAGGCACCGGAGCTGGCACCTGAAGCGCCGCCGCTGCTCGCGCCGCCGGATGAGGCGCCCCAGTTGCCACCGCTCGCGCCGCCACTGCTGCCGTTCGAGCTGCCTGTTCCCGTGCCGCCGCTGGCGCCGGTGCCGTTGTCGCCACCGAGCCCGTTGTCCGGGTTGTTATCGAACGCGATGGGCTGCGCCGACTGGTCGCTCGGATCGGACGAACACCCGCCGAACGCGGCGGCAATGGCCACCCCCGAAGTCAGGACAACAAACCACCGCGCGGCGAAATGCAAAGCATTGCGTTGCATGACATCCCCCAATTCGAGAGCCGCGGGCGGTGTCGGGTCCAACCCCTACAAGAAGCAGCGCGTGTGCGGCGCGCAGCGCTTCCCGGCCGGACCGTTCATGCACGTGCTCGCGATTTTCATGAAATCGTCGAGTCGTGCGCACGTCTCCCAGCTATGGATACTCCGATCGTTCTGATTTTTTCGCAACGGTATATTCGCATGACTGCAGACCAAGCGGGGATCGTGGACTCCAGCATGATGACAGTTTTGTAATCAGCGTAATATCAATTGGTTACGGTAACCATCACCGTGTGCACAGACCGATGATCAGTGTCGCTCGCTGGGGCGCGAATCCGGATCACATCTCTAAAAGCCTTTCGTTTCAGAGCATTAGAGACCGGCCACATATCTAGAGAATTGCTTGCGATCGAACGGCTCTTGACCGTACCCTTTGGAGCGACCTGGTTTTGACACGTCCGTCGGAAACCCGACGGGCTGGAGCTTAGAACCCGGGCTCACGCCGCCGAACGAGGGCTCGACCCAGGGGGAATCGGACAATGCGCGGTGCAATCGAAGGCGGTTCGGACCAACTCCGATCGTGGCGATGGACAGTACGTTTGGTGACGATCGCCGCGGCGATCGCATTGATAGGCTGCGGCGCCGGCAAAGGTGGTGGCGACGAAGATCCGCTACCCGGACCCGCGGAAGAGCCCGATATCGGCACGGTCGATGGCGGCGGCACCAGCGGTGGCGCCTCGAGCACAAGCAGCTCGTCCAGCGGGGCGTCATCATCCGGCGCGTCATCATCCGGCGCGTCATCTTCGGGCGCATCTTCCGGTGCTTCGTCGTCGGGCGCACCTTCATCCGGTGCATCCTCATCCGGCGCATCGTCGTCTGGTGCGTCTTCTTCCGGTGCGTCTTCTTCCGGCGCGTCTTCTTCCGGTGCGTCTTCTTCTGGCGCGTCGTCGTCGTCCGGCGGATCATCGACGGGATCCAGCGGCGCAGCGGACGCGGGTTCAACCTCGGGCGCAAGCGACGCGGGTGGATCGAGCGGCGGCTCAGACGCGGGCGCTTCGTCCAGCGGTTCGGGCGGCCAGGCCGACGCGGGATCGAACGCGGATGCCGGCGGACCTCCGCCACCGAAGACATGCGAAGTGGATGCGGCCAAGGGCGACACAGGGGCGGAATGCCCAGCTGGATTCGTTTGCCTGACCCCTGGCGGCGCTTGCGGGGGCAAGGTTCCGGGCACCTGTCACAAGAAGATCGACGCGTGCGTCGCGCTCGTTGCGCCCGTGTGTGGCTGCGACGGCAAGAGCTACAACAACCTCTGCGAAGCGCAGAAGGCCGGTGCGGTCGTCAAGAAGGGCGGCAAGTGCACCGAGCCCGTGATTCCATGCGGCGGCAAAGCGGCGAAGAAGTGCCCGGCTGGCATGATTTGCGAGGTGAAGAGCTGCGGTGCAGGCGCGGACGGCCAGTGTGTCGCAGCGGCTCCTGCAAAGTGCCCGGCCGGGGGCACCGCCGAGTGCGGTTGCGACGGCAACACGTATCCGAACGCTTGTTTCCGACAAAAGGCTGGCGCAGCGCTTGATTACGTCGGCGCCTGCCTGGTGCCGCCCAACGCGATAGGCTGCAAGATCGGCCCGGTGAAGCCGATCCTCTGCGCGCCCGGCGAGTACTGCAAAGTTCCGGTCGGGATCTGCGTGGGCAAGGGCGTCTGCGTCAAGAAGCCCAACGTCTGCGACAAGAGCATCAAGCCGGTCTGCGGGTGCGACAAGAAGACCTACAGCAACGCGTGCCTGCTCGCTCAATCAGGCTTTAGCTTGAAGGCGCCCGAACCCTGCCCACCGTAGCGTCGTCGCGGCGTCCGAGCCGGACTTCGCTCCTCGATCGATCGCTTGCCGACAACCTTGCGGCGGCCACTTGAGCGCGGCCCCAGCAAACGGGATGATGCCCGGAGCTGGAGGTAACGATGACCAATCCCTGGCAGCTGCCGGTCGCGGCAACCGCGGGTCTCTTCGTCGCACTTGTGGGCTGCAGCAATCCCACCAGTGGCGGCACGTCGAGCTCGTCGAGTTCCAGCGGCGCCAGTTCGAGTTCATCGAGCTCCGGAGTCGACACCCACGACAGCGGCTCGTCGAGCTCGGGCGGGGACTCATCCAGCAGCACGTCGTCAAGTTCGGGCGGCGACACCGCGAGCTCATCGGGGAACAAAGACACGGCCGGCAGCTCTTCGAGCGGGGCGACGACTTACGCGGCGCTACATCCGAAGCTGGTCCTGGCCAGCAAGTGCTCCGATGGCTACTGCCACAACATCGCGGCCGGCGGGCTCGAGCTCAGCTACACGGACGTCAGCGCGTCGTACAAGGCCCTGCTGAACGGCAAGGCGACGGGGCTCTTCAAGGACGACTGCAAGGCGCAGAAATACGTGGTCCCCGGCAAGCCAGAGCAGTCGCTGCTGTGGCTGAAGGTCGACAAGAAAGCCGTGCATGGATGCGGCAGCAAGATGCCGCCCGATCCCAAGCCAGGCGGTGTCTCGGCGGATCTATCGGCCGCTGTGAAGGCGTGGATTCTCGCGGGCGCCAAGCCCTAGAAAAGCTGACCGATCGATCGATATTGTTGCCGGACCGAGAATGCTTTAGTTAGTCCAGCGTTGCCAGGGTCGCGGTTTGCCCGTCGCGCCTGGTGAACGCGACACCGACGCCGAATCCAAGCTTATCGCAGGCGGCCATCCAAGCGCGCTGTCCGCGGTCGCTGGTGCCCTGCCCGGCCAGCTCATCGCATCCACACGCGAGCGCGGCGAGGTTGGGCAGCTTCACCTTTCGGCCGTCGTACACCCGCATCGCGACCTCGACGGCTTGCGACGGCGGACTTGTCAACGCGGGTAGCTTGACACGGACCCAGCGCACGCCTGGTTGCTTGGCGTTGGTGCATGTCGTGACACCGACGCGGGTTCCCGAATTACGCGCGGCTGCGAGCGGCGGGACCGTGTGTGCGAGCGTCCAGCCGACGGGACAGGCGCCGAGGTCAGGCTTGGCGGTGAGCGCGACGTTCTTGATCCTCACAAGCGGCGTCTTCTTGCGGCATTTCGGGCGCGCCGGCTCCTTGGCGGGGACGCGCTTGGGCAACGCGACGAAGGCCTTGACGAGCTCGACGACGACGCGGTTGGCCTTGAATGTTCGCTTGCGTTTGGCGAGGGCTCGGGCCCACTTTTTGCGTTTCTTTCCCTTGGCGGCCGGAGCCCTCCGCTTGAGAACATCTGCCTGGAAGGCGAACAGCGCGTCGTTGCTCGCGAGAGTCGCGTAAACGTCGGTTTGTGCCTTAGCCCCCCGTTTCGCGGCGAGTTTTCGAGCCTCGGCGTTGTGTTGACGGGCGGCAGATGGTTTGCCGAGGTAAAATGCCAAACACCCTCGCGCGGCGACAACGGCGAGTTTCGGCGCCCCCAGGTCATCGGCGCGATCGAGCAGCCTCGCGGCCTTCTTGAGGGCCTTTAGGGCGGCATCGCGATCGCTGATGGCGGCGCGGACCCCAGCGCCAGCTTCGGGTTCTTCGTGCATCGCCGAGTGGGCGGGGAAGATCGGCGCGCATCGCAGGTGAGAGGCGTCCGACGGTAGCTTGGCCTTGCCGAGCCATGGCGCGTTTGGAGCGGCTCGGAGCATCAGGACCATGGCGCGGACGAGGACCAATTCGGGCAACGGCACGCCGCGGTGGCGAACCAGCTCATCACTCCAAGCCAGCAGCCGGTCGGCCGCCGCAAGGTCGCCGGAAAAGGCCGAAATGAGCGCGACCTGGTAGAGGTTCTCAAGCGCGTCCATGTGCTGCAGCGACGACATGAGCGCCTTGTGTCGCTTGTCCCGCGTGAACTTGCGGACGTTGTATTCCCGCGCGAGAAAGTCGCTGACGATCTGCTTGTGCGCGACGGCGCGTGTCGAATAGCCGGCCACTGCGGTGAAGAACGCCGACCGTTTGTCGGCCAACTCCTCTTCGTGCACACCCTTCCCTGGCCGCTGGAAGGCCGCGAGTTGGCAGCCGTCGAGGTCGAAGTCGTTGGCTCGGTGGCCCAGCTCGTGCCCGATGACGAAGGCGAGAAAGTCGATCGGGTATTTGCGTTTGTCCAAGACGAGCTCGACCAACGTCCACGGCACGTAGATCGCGGGCGGCGCACCGGGACAGATGTATGCCGCGGGCGGAATGGGACGTGCGGCCTTGCCCTGCCCCATCCGCGCGGATTCTGCCAAGACGACCAGGCCTGTGTCGCGGCCGGAGAGGGCGGCGAACGGATCGTTGAGGCGCTTGTAGACCTCGATCACAGCCTGCGTGTGTTTGTGCTTCGGATCGGCGCGCGGGGCGCTCTCCAAGGTGCGACAAACAGCGGTCGGCGCGGCGTTCTTGCAGCGGGCGGAAGCCGCGGAGGGCATCGCAACGATCGCCGCCACAAAAAGAACGGCCGCCGCGGTCAGAGGGGCATCGGGAGCAGGGGCGCGGAGATGGGACATGGCGACCTCGGAGGGCTGTCAAGCGGGGCTCAAATACCGTTGCTGACAGATTGAAATGCCGCCCAGAACCACGCGTTGTGGGGAAGGCGCCGGGCACGCAAAGACGCGAGCAACTGCAGCCGGGCCTGGCGAAGCGCTGTCGCTGGATGCTGACCACGTTTGGCGAATGCGATCGGATAGAACGCCTCGAAGAGCTGCCCGGTCTCGCGGCTTGGGACCTGCCACAACGACGTTACGACATGTTCGGCGCCGGCTAGCAGGAACGAACGGGCCAGGCCGATGGAACCTTCACCCGCCTCGCGCTCGCCCAACCCGGTTTCGCACGCGGAAAGTACGACGAGCTCGGTGCCGGCGAGGTTCATCCGCGCGACCTCCCGGCCGGACATCATCCCGTCGCGCAGGGCGCCCTGTTTGGACCCAAGGTTTGCACCCGACAGCACGACGGCCGACAGCTGCAACGGGTCGAATACGTGCGATTGCAGCGCGGCCTTTGTGCTTGTTTGGCGCAGCTTGGCCATCGCGGTCTGCTGCACCGCCTCGACGTCGACGCACTGCTTGAAGGGCGAGAAAAACCCGTGGGTCGCGAGGTGAATGACGCGTGTGCCGGGCAAGGCGCGGCGGAGGGCTGGCTCGATAACGCTGGTGCCATCGGCCAGGGTTACGCGTCCCGACAGCGCTTGGCCGAGGTGGGCGGCGATTTGAGGCGCTTCGGTGGCTGGGAGAGCTTGCCAGGCGGCGGTCGCCCCACAGACTTTGGCGCCGCGCACCGACGCGATGTCCTCGCTGTTGAACGTATAGCCCTTGTTCTTTGCCGACAGCTTCAGGCACTTGCCGTCTCTGCAGCTCCGCCAACTGGCGGCCGCCTGGTCCGCGGAAGATGCCGCCCGACCGTAATCGATATCGCCGGCAACAAACGCGCCAGATGCGCTGGTCTTGTGTTTGCCAATTGCCCACCCCGCGGCGGCCGGAAAGGCGACGTGAGCCAGCTCTCGGTCCTCGACCAGGTAACGGCCCTTGGCGTCGGCGAGCGCAGAGAACGAGACGCGAACCAGCTCGCCATCGGGGTAGAGCCAGGTTCGCGGCGCCTTCTTGCCCGACCTGGGCTTTGGCAGGTGCTTGTCTACCGGATTCCAAACGAGCTCTCGCAGCGCGGTCGAGGCGGCTGCCATCGCCTTGAGATCCCTCTTGCAGAATCGCGCCTTGCGCCGCTTGTTGATGCAGGCTGTCGTCTTGTCGATCGCGGCGCGCCACCGGTTGATTCGGGCGTCGACGTCCTTGGCCGAGCCGAGATGGACGACGCGGGTTCGGCATCCGCGGGTGGTCACGACGGCGGTGTAGCGGCCTTCGAAAGCGGGCTTCCCCGACTCTCCGCCGAGCACGGGCTTGGACCATCGGGCGTAGGTCACCATGCTCGCTCGGGCCCGATCGAGGCTCCGACACACGTTCTTGGGGCTCGGGTGCAGCATCGCGCGGACGCGGCCGAACGGCGCGAAACGCTTCGCCAGGGCCTTGCCCAACGTGTCCCGTTTGGACTCAGCGGATTTGAGTTCGGCGCGCTTCTTCGCGTCTGTGCCGACGCGGGGGCGAAGGCGTCCGATTGTGGAGACGAGCCGGCGATAGGCCTTGATATCGGCCCGTGTCTTCGCGTCCGCTGCGCCGGCAACCCCGTTGAGCAACCGCCACATTCGTTCGGCCCGCGACCCGAGTCCCTGCCAGAAGAGCACGGCATCAAGCGCCTGCGCGGGCTTCTCGAACGCGACCTGCAGCTGCGATGAGCGCGCCGAGTGGAGGTCGTGCACGGTGAAGAAGAGGGCCACGTCGTTGACCGCGACATCGATGCCGTCTCCAAGCTGCCGACCGGCGAGTTCGCGTATGACGCCTTGCTGGGCCCGGACCGCCTTGAGGTTGCCCAATCGTCGGTAGCCATCGGCCAGCACGACGCGGGTCTGCAGCTGTGCGCGCGGCTCCGCGGACGCGACGGCGCTCAGGTCCTTTGCAGCTGCATCAAACGAGCGCCTGGCGGCCTTTCCGTCGCCCGCATTCAGCGACCATTCGCCCATCGAAAGGCGCATCAGCAAGACCGTCTCGCCGTCGCCGTCTGCGCGGAGTTTTGGCAACCACTTGCCGGCGATCGAAACCGCTTCCTTGAATTTATTGTCTGCGGCGAGGGCCTGGGCGTACTGGGCGGCCGCGCGGGCAGTCTGGCGATGATCGCGGCCGTATTTCTTGGCCATCACCTGGAACACGCCGAGTCGTAATTTGGCGACATCTTTGCGGTATCCGAAACGCGCCATCAACGAAACGAGGTCGTTGGCGGCGATGATCGTGTCCTCCGCGGCGGGGCCAAAGAGCTTGAGCCGGCGTTCGTAGGAGCGCCGCAGCAGCTTCATCGCGGGCATGAATTGCCCGGTATCTCGCAACGTGCGCCCGTAGAGCAGTTCGCTTGTGGCGAGGCGCTCAAACCTGGGCCCGTCAACACGCTCAAGGATCGGGATGACCTTTTCGAACATCTGACGAGCCTCAGCGAGCCGCCGTGCGTTCGAGTAGATGACGGCGAGGTTGTGCATCGCCGTGGTCACGTCCCGGTGCCCAGGTCGATGAGCCGCGCGCCGGAACGCGAGGTTGCGGGTTCCCAGCGCGATGGCCGTCTTGTGGTCGCCCATGTCGCTGGCGATCGAGGCGTGCAGGGCGATTGCGGTCAGGGTCTTGGTGGCGCTCGGCCCGTGCAGCTTCGCGAGCGTCGATTCGGCGGTCTTGATCGTCGCCAGCGCGTCGTCCCGCCGATTGAACACGCGGAGCAGCCGGGCCTTAACAATCTGCATCGACGCGGTCTCGGGGTGCTCCTTGCCGTAGCTCTCGAGCGACCATTTCTCGGCCATTTCGATGTCGGCCAGGGCGTCCCTGGGACGTGCCATGTCCTCGTAGATCGTAGCGCGGGTCCACATGGCCGTGGCGGTTTGACCGTGAAACTCGGGTAACGACGCCTTGTCGATCGCGATGGCCATGGTGGCGGCGTTGAGCGCTTCCTTGTGGCGGCCAGCGGTCTTGAGGACGTTGGCGAGGTTGTTGCTGGCCAGCCCGACCATGCGGTGCCCGGGCCCCATCTTCGCCAGCAGCTCGTCGCGCGCCGATGTGATGACCACGATGGCGCTGTTCACGCTGCCCTCGCGGTACAGCCCGTTGCCGCGCAGCAGCTTGTTCCACGCGCTCATCGCCTTGCGCTTGACGTCCGCGCCGATCGGGCCGGACTGCGGCCACCCGATCGGCAGGAAGTTGTAGGTGTCGAGCATCCGAACGAGCCACGGGACATGCTTTTGGGGCACGCCGACCCGCTTGGCGGCGTCCTTGACCGAGATCTTCAGCTTCGCGGCGGTCATCCACACGTCGCCAACGACGCGCCCTTCGCTGCGAATCAGCATGCAGACCCGAGTTGCGGGCCATGCTGTGCAGAAGTCGCGGCAGTCTTTGAGGTGGGCCGGCTTGCTGTCTTTGCACAAGGCGGCGCGCGCGGCGGGGTTGACCTTGGGCGGCGCGGCGACGGCGTCGATCGCCAGGAAGCCGAGCGCCAGGCCAAGTACGAGGACCCGCGTTGTTGTCGTCCGAATCACGGGACTAAACGTGTCAGAAAGGGTGCCGTGCGCCTATTTCTTCGCGGCGGGAGCGGCGGCCTCGGGCTTGGTGGCGGCTGCTGGAGCGGCGGCGGGCTTGTCGGCCGTGACGGCGCGCATCTGCTTGACGATGGCGGCGACCTTGCGGACGTCGGTCTTCTTGGCGCGGAGCTCGGCGGCGATGGCGCGAACGTGAGCGGCGAGCTTGCGATCGGAACCACCGAACGCGGCGTCTTTGTCGAGCAAGACCGCGATCGGCTCACCCATATCGGCCCACACACTGCTGCCACCGAGCATCGCGACGAGCACCGAGGCGCCGGCCCAGACACCGGTCACGTAGTAGCCGTGGGCGCGCTGCGGTCCCTGCGCGATGCCGACCATCCCGGCGCGGACGGACGCGGCGAGAATCATCCCGGTCGGGGTCTTCGAGGCGTTTGCTTCGCCCTTGCCATACGAAACCATGAGCGCAGCGGCCTTGCGTGTCGCTTCGGAGAGCTGGGCGAGCAGGCCGGAAGCCGCGGACAGGCCCGAGGCGAGCTCGGCAGCCTTCTTGGACTGGCCGGCCTTGACGAGCGCGGTCACGAACCCGGCCGCCAACCCGTAGTGAAGGATGCGGATATCGGTCGCCGAGCTGTGCCCTGCGAATCCGAAACCACCGGCAGCAGCCTTGGGCGCGTTGATCATGAGCTTGGACACGGTGTCGGCCGCCCCCTTGGGCACCGAGCGCGCCGCGATGGCGTCGGACGTGCGCTGCCACGCTTCGTCCTGCTGGGCACCGACCATGAAGACAGGCTGAACCGCGACGGTATCGGCGGCGAGCACGGCGTCGTCGCTGATATCGGTGACCGGCTTGGGCGGCGGCGGCTTGGGCGCAGGTTCGGCGGGTTTTTCAGCTGCCACCACCTTGGCGGCTTTGGCTTTCTTGCCGCGCTTCTTGCGTTTGCTCTTGGCGAACGCGTCGGCTGGTCCGGTCGCGATGAGCGCGACGGCGGCGAGGGCGGCTGTGGTCTTGGTGATCGTGTTGAGCGTAATCATGGTGGGCTTCCTCGAGTTGGTGTTTGGTGCGGGCGGTGCGTTGCCGTTGACGTTTGGTTCGTCCCTGGTCTCGCGCAGTCGCCTCGGCACCATCCTGACCTTTCGGCCAGGTCATGCGTTCAGCGAATACGCTTCTCCCAAGCGACGCGACCGACTCCGAGCGCGCCGCAGATCTCTTTCGCGGCTTTTTTGTGGTTGACGAGCACGACCGCGTAGACCCCGCTTCCGGGGAGCGCCCATGCTGCGAACACGTCTTTGAAAACCCGTCCTTTCTGCATCAGCTTGCGACCGCGCAGCAGGCCGAAGAAGAGCGGCTGGGCCGTCGGTGCCATCTTGACGACCGTGACCAGATCCGCGGTCCCCACGACCTGCATCGGCGCGACGATTTTCTGGCCCGGCTTCAGGCAGAAACGGCGCTTGACGGCCAGCGCGATGGGCAGCTTCTTGGGCGAGAACGCCTTGGCCAGCGACACGCCCCAGTTCGCCTTGGCGCGCGAGATGATCTCGGCCACCAGCCATGCCGGCGTCGCGAAGCTCATCCGCAGCGCGTGGCTGATCGACTTGTTGATGCCGAGCAGGTTGTTGTCCCCGTCGAAGAGCGGCCCGCCCGAGCTGCCGCTGCTGATGTCGGCGCTGTGAACGATGTTTTCGCGGCCCGGCCGACCGATCACGTTGGTCACTTTGCCCGTGTAGAAGGAGAGCCCCATGCCGCCGGTGTTGCCGATGGCCTTGACGTCCTTGCCGCGCAGCGACTTCGGATCGCCGGGTCGGGGCACGAGCGCGGACTCGACGCTCTCGTTGGGGGTCGCCGACCGCAGAATCGCGATGTCGAGCTTCGGATCGAGGGCGATGATCTGGTTGAAGTTGAAGGTGTTGCCGTAGTCGTCCTTGCCGCGCAGCTTGAGGGCGCGGGTCGCGACGTGAGCGTTGGTCACCATCGTGTTCTTGTTGATCCACACACCGGACCCTGACCATCCGGCCTTTTTCACTTTCGTCGCGGCGAAAGTGTAGCCCTGAGCCTGCAGCTGTAGCGTCTGCTTGCGCCAATCGGCGGACGACGCACACCCGAAACTGGTGGCGACAACGGCGACGGCGATTGCCAGCGCGGCGGTTCTCGCGAGCTGGTTGCGCTTGACGTGAAACATTCTGCCTTCTCTCCAACGCCGCATGGGCAGCGCTTGAAGGCGTGCGTGGAATCGGTGCCGTGCCTCCCCAGCGCGGCTCCCGAACAATCCGACGCACCCCTTCGTAAAAGGATCTATCGCCGATCCAAATGGCCGGTTCTTTTTTATCCGGCGAGCCGATTTCACGGCGGATCGATGCGACAATTCCGCTGTATCTTTGCCGCTGTTTTGAGATCGGTCAAAGCGTTGACCCCACGTAGGGCTGCTACTTGTTGGGGCGAAGCGTTTTGGCCTTGTCGCGCTTGCCGAGCACCCAGTAGTCGAGCCACTTGATGTCCCACGCCATTTTCGCCGCGCGATGCTTGCGCGTGCGGAGCCCATGCGGCTCTCCCGGGTAGACGACGAGCTCCGCGGGCACCAACAGGTAGCGGTGCAGGCTCCGAAACAGCGCGCGGCTGTGCTCGACGGGAACGCGCTCATCGTTTTCGCCCACGTGAATGAGCGTGGGCGTCTTGACCTTGTGCACGTTGTAGATGGGCGACGACTTGACCATGCCCTTGTGGTTGGTCCACGGCAGGCCCTTGGCGAAGTTGACGACGTGGCCGGGCGTGTCTTCGATCATCCACTGCATGGTCGTATCGAAGACGCCGGCGCCCGACGAGGCGGCCTTGAAGCGGGTCGTTCGCGCGATCACGCAGTTGGTGAGGAAGCCGCCGTTGCTCCACCCCATCACCGCCATCTTGTCCGGATCGGCGATGCCGTCTGCGACCATCTTGTCGACGCCGGCCATGATGTCATCGACGTCGACGTCGTTCTTGCGGCCGATGAGGTCGACCAGGAACTTGTCACCAAACCCGGTCGAGCCACGGTAATTCGGGCTCAGAACTGCCCATCCGCGCGCCGCGAACAGCGTCCGGCCGTAGATCCAAAAACGCATCCTTCGCCGCGACGCCGACGTGGGTCCGCCGTGGATCTCGACCAGCAACGGCAGCTTCTTCTTGTCCTTGGCCGCCGGATCGTAGCCGGGAGGCAGCTCGAGCACACCGTGAACTTCGGTGCCGTCCTTGCTCTTCCAGCGCACGTCGCGGTACGTGGGCAGCTTCCAGGTGTCGACCTGCGGGTTGACCCGGGTGAGGCGCACAAAGCCCTTCTTTGCTGCGCGCTGTCCGGCGGCGAAGACGTCGATCGGATAATCCAACCCGGACTGCGCAATCGCCAACAGCCCGTCGTCCGCCGCGAAATCGAAGGTGCCGATGCTTCCGGCGGAGTCCTTCGTCACGTTGGTCGCGGCGCCCTGCTTGCCGCCCTTGAGGCCGTCGATGCACCACAGGTCGTCGATCGCATTGCGGGTCGCGACCAGGCACAGCGTGTCCGATTTGCCGCGCCATGCCATGTGTCCGCCTACCCAGGTGACGCGCAGACCGTCTTGTTTGGGGCGCTCGATGCGCATCGAGGTAGCTTTTCCGTCGGCAGCAAACGTGGTCACAAAGGTCTCGCCGGGGTAGCCGTCAAAGTCGACGCGATGGGCCAGGCGCGAGCTATCCGCGGACCACGCGAGACCGAGCAGCCAGCCATACGGGCTCGGCACGCCTTTGCGCCACAGCGCACCGTCGACGGTCGACGTCTTGTGTGTGGTGGTGTCGTAGATATCGACCTGCGACCAGCCTTCGTTGCTGATGAGGTGCCTGTCCGGGGTCGTCAGCATCGCGATGCGGCGACCGTCAGGGGATACCGACCATTGCCGCGCAACGCGTTTGAGGCCGACGAGCTTCTCGGCGCGCCATTCGACCAACGACAGCTTCCAGATCGACGAGAACTTGTCGCGTCCGCGGCCGTACTTGAGCGACTTGTGCTTCTTGCGCAGACCGCGGAAGGGGTCTTTTTTGAACTGCTCGGTCTTGACCTCGTAGTACAGCGCGCTGCCGTCTCGGGCGAGCTGCCATTGGCCGACACCCTTGGCGACCCCGGTGATGCGCCGCAGCCCTGTGCCATCGCGGTTGATGCGCCAGATCTGGGGTTTTCCGTTCCACGGCGCCTTGCCGGACGTGTGCACCTTGCGGCGGCTGCGAAAGTAGAGGTGTTTGCTGTCCGCGGACCACTGCGGGCTCATGTCGGCGGTGTAGTCGAACGTCAGGCGCTTGCGATTCGTGCCGCCCGCGGAGGTGACGTCCACCGTCCAAATGTCGATGTTGCGGGCCTTTTCGAGCGACTCCCAACGCAGCTCGACGTACGCGACGGTGCCGCCATCGGGCGAAGGCGCGACGTCGATGATGTGCGCGAGGGAAAAGTAGTCTTTGGGCACGATTTGGTGGGTGCGCTTACCCTTCTGGGCGCTTTCTTCGCCGGCTGGAGCACCTTTTTTCTCGGAAAACGCGAGCGAGGCGCTGAGAACGACGGCAGAAGCTGCGAAAATGGCCAAAACATGGGCGAGTCGACGGTGCATCGTGGCTCCAAGGCTGTGGGAGCCGCGGACATTCGGGCTTTTGCTGCCCGTTTTCAAGCACCTGGGCCGATATCGAGATCTCATCGGCGGCCAAAGGCGACTGCTATTTCGGCGGCGCCGGGCGCTCTTTGAGCTGCTTGATCATAACCTTCGGGTCGGTCGTCGGCAGCTTGCAGATGCCCGCTGTGCACACGTAAGCCGTCACTTTGCCGCCGCGGGCCACCTTCTCGCGAACGAGCGGTGTGATCTTGCCGATGGCCGCCATGTGAGCGCCCTCTTCGACCTGCATGACGACGCGGTGGGGCATGAACGTCTTGCGCAGCGCGCCCAGCATCGGTTTGGCGACCGCCGGCTGGCTGCCCTTGGGGCGCACGACGACCACCTCTTTAATGGGCCAGTGAAAAGCCTCGACGGCGATCAGCATCTCCGACATCGCGAGCGGCCAACGCCCGAGACGACGTGAAAACGCCCCGATGCAGGCAAGCGCCTTGCCGCGCCACGCCCCGTCACCGGTCAGCGCCCACAGACGCACGAGGTTGCCCGCCGCGATCGAGTTGCCGGATGGTTCGGCGCCGTCGTAGTCGGGTTTTTCGCGGGCGAGGAGCGGTTCGCCGTCGGTCGCGGTCGCAAAATAGGCCCCGCCAGAGCGGTCGGCGTAGTAGAGATCGAGCTTGCCCTGCAGCGCGAGGGCTTCGGTCAACCAGCGGCCTTCACCGGTGGCTTCGTAGAGGTCGAGCAGGCCCTGGATGAAGAACGCGTAGTCGTCCAGATACGCCGTGAACCGGGCACGGTCGGCGTATGCAGTGCGGAGCAGGCGGCCGTTTTTGTCGCGCATCTTGGCGAGGATGTAGTCGGAAGCCTCGCGCGCAGCTTGGATATATTTCGGCTCGTCCAGCACGAAACCGGCGTACGCAAACGTGCCGATGATGAGCCCGTTCCAGGACACCAGGATCTTGTCGTCACGCAGCGGCGGGATGCGGCCCTTTCGTTTCGCGTACAGCTTGTCGAGCAACCCGCGCAGCTTCGCCCGCAGGCCCTTGGCGTCGAGCTTCAGTTCCGCGTGTTTCTTGGCGTATTCGCCCCACGTCTGCTGCAGGTTGAGGATATTGCTGTGCTCGAAGTTGCCGTTGTCGGTGACGTCATAGATCGCGCCAACCAGTTTCGCGTCATCGGGGCCGAGCACCTCGCGCAGCTGCGATGTCGTCCACAGGAAGAACTTGCCCTCTTTGCCTTCGGAGTCGGCGTCGGTCGCGCTGTAGAAAGCGGCGGGTTTGCCACCGGAGGTATGCCGCATCTCGCGCAGCAGGTAGTCGAGCGTCTCGCGCAGGGTGTAGGCGAGCTGTTCGTCCCCGGTCGCGATGAAGGCGTCGACGAGCGCCCGGCCGATCAGGGCCTGGTCGTACAGCATTTTTTCGAAGTGGGGGACCAACCAGCGGGCATCGGTGCTGTAGCGAGCGAAGCCGCCGCCAACATGATCGTAGATGCCGCCCGCGGACATCTTCTCGAGCGTGAAATGGCTGTGCTTGAGGCTGTCTTGGTCGCCCGTTCGTAGCCAATGGCGCAGCAACACGCTGTGAGGAATGTTGGACGGAAACTTCGGGGCGCGCTTGGTGCCGCCGTGGACCGAGTCGAAGCGGTTGCGGACGATGTTGGCGATGTGGTTGGTCGCGCTGACCGTGACCATCGGGCCTTTCCACTGCGACGCCATGTTGTTGCGGATCCGCGTGGCAACGACCTCTCCCTTGTTGGCGATATTGGCGCGGTCCTCCACGTACGTCTCGGCCAGCTCGCGGGCGATCTCGAGAAAGCCGCGTCGTCGACCGCGAACACCAGCGCGCGGCGGGAAATAGGTCCCGGCGAAGAACGGCAAGCCGTGCAACTCCTTGCCTTTACCGCCCTGGCCCGGGTCGATCCACACGCTCATCGGCCAGCCGCCATTGCCGTGCAGCGCGTGCACCGCCGCCATGTAGATCGCGTCGACATCGGGACGCTCTTCTCGGTCGACTTTGATCGGCACATACATCGTGTTGAGCATGTTCGCGATCTCGAGGTCCTCGAACGATTCGTGCTCCATCACATGGCACCAGTGGCAGGTGGAGTAACCGACAGACAGGAAGACCGGGCGGCCGAGCTTGCGCGCTTCGGCGAACGCTTCGGGCCCCCAGGGGCGCCAGTCGACAGGGTTGTTGGCGTGTTGGCGCAGGTACGGTGAGGTCTCAAGGATGAGCCGGTTGGTGAAATTCGGCTTGGATCCGGCAGGCGCGTACGGGTCGGGATGGCGCTCCTTGGACTTGTGTTCGGCGCCGTTGTAGTGCCGTGTGCGCGGTCGGAAGTCCTTCGGCAGAGCTTTGGCGGCCGCGGCGATCTTGGCGTTCAACTCCGGTTTGTATGCGATCGCACCGGGCTGGGTGGCCATATTCGGTCCTTTGGGCGCCGTGTTCGCTGCCGGGGCAGGTTTACCGACACCGGCGTTGTTTGCGGCCGCGTTGTGGGCCGACGGCGTCTTGGCGGCGTTGGCAGGCGCCTTTTTCTGGCAGCCGGTGGCGCTGGCAGTGGCGCACACGGCAAGCGCCGCGACGAGTCGGAGATTGTGGGTCATGGTGCGGTCGTTGGGTTGCGGCGGTGCCTTTGCGGATCCGGTTATCGCGCGGGTGTGGTCGGTCAGTCGACCATGCGGAACTCATCGCGCTTGTCGGCCTTGTTGGCCTTCTTCTTGCGTCGAACTTTGCGCGTCTTGGCGCGACGCTTCACGGGCTTGGCGGCCGGGTCTGCGCCGGCGTCGATGCTCGCACCCGATGCAGATGCAGATGCAGATGCAGATGCAGCCGCAGCGCCCACATCGGCGGCCCCGGTGGATGAGCCAGCGTCCACGTCCTCGGCGTTGTCCGACGCAGCGACCGCAGAAGGGGACTGCGTGCCGACGGCGTTCTTTGCCACGGGTTCGTCGGCGGCCGGGGCCTCTGCGGCAGGTGTGTCGGCGGCGGGTTTCTTGGCGGGAGCTTTGGCAGCCGCAGGGTCGGCGGCTTCGGTGTCGGCGGCGGAGGCGGCAGCGGACGAATCCGCCGCTGGCTGACGGTCCTGGCGGGCGAGGTAAAATGCAGCGCCCACGGCGACGACTGCGAGCAGCGCTCCAACGGCGACGGCAAGGCCTCCGGAGATGCCGCGAGACGGCGCCGCGGCGGCCGCGTGAACACCCGATGCAGACGGTCCGACTTGCTGACCGGAACGCGTGTCGTACTGCACGGTTTCGGGTTCCGGTTGGTTCGATACCGATTGGGGCGGTGGCGAAACCGGGCTCGCGGGCGGCGGAGCCTGGCTGATCACGGTCGCGGATGGTTCACCGACACCTTTGGCCGCAGACGCAGGCGCGGTCGGCGCAGGACGAGGCCTGGCAGCCGGTGCGCGTCGCGACGATTTCCTCGGTCGGGGCGTGGACGCCACGGTGCGGGCGTTTTCGTTCACGGCTCGGCGACGCGACACTGCGCGCGAAGGTCGCCTTTCCGGCGGCGGCGCAACGGCGGGTGTGATGATGGTCTGGTCACGCTTTTGCCAGCTCTCCAGTGCGGCGATGGCTGCGTCGGCATCGCGCGGCCGGTCACCGCGGCTGACCTTCAAGAATCGCTCGATGATCTCCGAAAGCGCGTCCACGTCTGGCACATCCGGCGCGATGGACGCGAGCGTCGGCGGCTTGCGCGTGATCTTGGCGATGAGCACCTGGACGGCCGTATCGCCTTCCTGCACCGGGAAGGGCAGCTGCCCGCAGACCATCTCGAAGAGCATCGTGCCGACGGTGTAGATGTCCGACCGGCCATCCAACGGCTCGCCGCGGGCCTGTTCGGGCGACATATAGGCCGGCGTCCCGATCAGCGTTCCCGTGGATGTAACCTGCGACACATCGCCGCGCACCGACTTCGCGATGCCGAAGTCCATCACCTTGATGACCTCGCCCTCGCCCGGCACGTCGCGCAGGAACACGTTGTCGGGCTTCAAGTCGCGATGGACGATGTCGCGTTGGTGCGCCTCTCGCAACGCGCGCAGGATTTGGATGGCGATCGCCACGGCGCGGTGGGCCGCGATCGTCGGGCTGTTGTCCAGCTCTTGGCCCAACTCGCGGCCTTCGAGCAGCTCCATGACCAGGTAGAGGTGGTCGTCGTCGGTCATCCCGAAGTCGTAGACCCGAATTGTATTGGGGTGGGTCAGCCGCGACGTCAGCTTCGCCTCTCGTTGAAAGCGCTTGATCGACTCGAGATCGGTCGAGATCTCGCGCGACATCACCTTCACCGCGACGGGGCGATCGATGCCTATTTGGATACCGCGGTACACCGTGCCCATGCCGCCGCGGCCCAAGACACCTGAGATTCGGTACCGGTCCGCGATGGTTTGGCCGATCAGCTTGTGGGTGTCGTCCTCGCTCGCCAGGGCGGTCAGGCGCGCCGTATCAACGTTGCAGTTGGCGCAGCGACGCGACTCCATCCGCTCGTTGCACTGCGGACAGATGCGACCGGCGGCCAGCGAGCTGCTCTGTTCGGTGACGTTGGTGGCCATGCGCGCGGGAAGATAGCACAACGTCCCCACCGCAAGCCCAGTCGGTGTTCGTACAGGCCCGATTGGAAGTCGCTGACCGAGCGATGGGCCGAGTCCGAGCGACCCGAACCCGAACCCGAACCCGAACCCGAACCCGAACCCGAACCCGAACCCGGGTGTTCGTACGTACGGATGGACGCAGGAGTGCCAATTTGCCACACTACGCGCTCACATCCGCATAAAATCAGGTTCAATTCCCGGCCTGATTCAGCCATATCACGCTGCGAAGTACGCGATGAAGACCGCGATGAAGACCGCGACGAAGACCGCGACCGACCGCCTGCCAACCCGCAAGGGCACCAACATCACCGAAAACGCGGATCCGCGGGCGCGGCAGCCGTGTCTCACGATGGTCCTGGGACCGATTCCCGGTCGCCTCTTCCGGTTGAAAGCCGGCAACTCCGTGCTCGGGCGCGGCGACAACGCCGACTGCGTATTCGACGAGCCGGATGTGTCGCGCAACCACGCTGCCATCCACGTCAATGATCGCGGCGAGGCCATGGTCACCGACAACCGCAGCAGCAATGGAACGTTCGTCAATGGCGAACGCGTGAGGTCCAAGCTCGTCGGGATCAATGACAAGATTCGTCTCGGCGCCAACTTGGTGCTGCGTTACGACCTGTACGACGACCTCGACATCGCGTTTACCGAGCACCTCTTCCTTTCGGCGACTACGGATGCGCTTACGGGCTGCCGGAATCGACGGTTCTTCGACACCGAGCTGCCGCGGGAATGCGCCTACGCCAAGCGCGCCGGTCTACCGCTGAGCCTCGCGCTCATCGACATCGACGGGTTCAAGGACATCAACGACGCGTTCGGACATAGGGCCGGAGATGGGTTGCTGCAAATCGTCGCTGAGGAGATTCGGTCGTGTGTGCGTGAATACGACTCTGTAGCGCGGTGGGGCGGCGACGAATTCGGCGTCATGTTGCGCGACGTCGCGATCGACAAAGCGACCGAGATCATGCGCCGAATCGGGTCCAAGCTGCGCGGCATCCGACTGGACGGCGTCGCGGCGATCATCGACGTCACGCTGAGCATTGGCATGGCCAACACGGACCACGACCAGGTTCACGAAGCCGCGACGCTCAAACATATCGCGGACATGCGGCTGTACCAGGCCAAGCGCGCGGGTCGAGACCGCGTGGTCGCGCGCGACGTGAAGTTTCCGAGCCCCGAGGAGTTGGCACAGGACAACGAGCCGCCGACCCGGCGCGAGACGCTCACGACCGCCGACAATGCCAACGCGAGCCGCCGCCTCCTGACGACGACGTCGAAGGAGCGCACGTAGCGCCAGCGAGACCGCGACGGCAGATCACGCTGGACCTCCGCTTTCGATCAAACGGACAGCTTCGCGACGTCAACATCGCCATCAATTGACCGAACGGATAGTTTCCTGTCGAACGGACAGGTAGCGGGGTGGACGGACGCCGCGCCCGACTACCTGCACGACACCAAGGGCAAGTCGTGGTCGCAGATCATCGACGGCTCGTGCCGCCCCGGCGGCGCGGGCCACTTTCTCGACGCGGACATGGCGATCCTGGGGGCTGAGCCAGGAGCGTTCGCGCGCTACGAAGCCGGAGTCCGCGCTGAATACCTGTCCGCGATCCCAGCTGCCGCGTTCGACGCCGGTCGCAAGGCGTTTCCGAGCCGATTGGTCGATGCCCCGATCTTCGTTACGCCGTGGTTCCGTGACCGTTGCGAGGCGGCTGCACGTCGGAATCTGCGGGCGGCACTGCGCTGGACGAACGACGAGGCCGAGCGCGCGGCTCATAACGAGCCGTAAACGCCCTCAAGACCGGTTTTTGCTCGACGATGTCCAGTCCGAGCGCGCGTGAGCGGTCATTCCACGCCGCGCCGACAACCTCGATGAGATAGTCCACGTGGCTCTGCGTATACGAGCGCCGCGGCAACGCGAGGCGTACGAGCTCGTGGTCCGCGCAGACATCCGGTCCGCCCGCTGGATCGGGCGCTCCGAACATGGCGGTGCCGATCTCGACGGCGCGCACACCGCCCTGGATGTACAACGCGTTGGCCAGGACGACGCCCGGGTATTGCCATGGCGGGATATGCGGGTAGAAGCGCCCGGCGTCGATGAAGACCGCGTGCCCACCCGGCGGGCGAACGAGCGGCACGCCCATGGCGTCGAGCTTCTCGAACAAATAGCGGACGGACGCGTGCCGGTATGCCAGGTACTTGCGGTCCAGCACCTCGGTCAGCCCAACAGCGAGCGCTTCGAGGTCGCGCCCCGCGAGGCCCCCGTACGTTGGAAAGCCTTCGGTCAGAATCAACAGCGACCGCGCAGCATCCGCCAGCTCGTCATCGTTGATGCAAAGCAGCCCGCCGATGTGAACCAGCCCGTCCTTCTTGGCGCTCATGACGAAGCCGTCGGCGAGCCGGAACATCTCCTTGGCGATGGCCTCGGGCATGCGGTGGCTTTGACCGGCTTCGCGTTCACGGATCAGCCACGCGTTCTCCGCGAAACGGGCCGCGTCCAGGTACAGCGGCACCCCATAGTCGTCGCAGATGCGCCGGACCGCACGCAGGTTGGCCAGGCTGACGGGCTGTCCGCCGCCCTTGTTGTTGGTGACGGTGACCAGGACCAGCGGCACGTTCGGACCGTGTTCATCGAGCGTCGCCTTGAGCTTGGGCAGGCTGATGTTGCCCTTGAAAGGATGCTCGGACGTCGGGTCCTTGCCTTCGTCGGTGAGCAAGTCGAGCGCGATTCCCCCGTGGTACTCGCAGTTGGCGCGCGTCGTGTCGAAGAAGCTGTTGGACGGCACCACCATCGGTGGCAGTCCGTTGGCGATCTGGCGCTGCTGCAGCACGTGAAACAGGATGTGTTCGGACGCGCGCCCCTGGTGAGTCGGGATGACGTGCCGCATGCCGGTCAGGTCTCGCACGACCTCGGCGAGTCTGAAGTACGACCGCGACCCGGCGTACGTCTCGTCACCGAGCATCAGCGCTGCCCACTGCTTGGCGCTCATGGCGCCGGTGCCGGAGTCTGTCAGCAGGTCGATGGTGACGTGCTCGCCGCGCAGCAGGAATGGGTTGTAGTGGGCGTTTCTGAGGTGCACGAGGCGGTCGGCGCGTGTGAGCAACGGCAGCGGCTCAACCGACTTGATGCGAAACGGCTCGATGATGGTGCGCGGCGATTGCATGGGCCCCCCGGGGTCCGAGGCAAGTTAGCCGCGCGCGACTCTTTTTCAACGCCGTGCGTCCGGCCGTTATCGCCGCACTGCGGGGCTGTGAACGTGGCTGAGCGGGCCGTCGCGCAGCAGCAAGAAGTACGTCGGTGTCGGGACCAGCACGCCGGGAAGCTCGACGTAGGACCAGCCGAGCAACCGGTCAACGCTGCCCTCGTCGAGCGCCACAAGGGGGTCGCGCACCAAGCTCATCGGGTCGAGTGCGCCGTTGCCGCCAAGCCCGTAGTGGATGAGGGCGCCGTGGTCGCAGCCGTCCGGCACGCGGTATCCGGGCGCTTGAACGACCCGGTAGTGGCCGAACGTCTTGGGTTGTTGGGTGCCGTCGGCGCCGTTGATGAGCATCGGTTGCCAGGAGCCGTCGATGCCGTCTTGGTTCATGCGCACGTTCCAACCCCGCAGCTCGCCGGTGGCCGCATCGCGATGAAACGTCTTCTTGAACGTCTTCCACGCGATCTTTTCGACCCATGCGGGCACGCCGAGCGAGATGCCGCGGTACTCGGTGTCGTCGAGGCTGATGAGATCGACCGGATGGCTTCGGCGCACAACCTCTCGCAACTCGCCGGGCGACATGGCGAGCAACGTCTCGAGGTCGGGCCCGAGCGCGTTGCGGCACACACGTCCGTCGCGCCACGTGAAACGCCCGGCACGTCGCAACAGGCTGGTTTCACGCGGATTATCGGGCTGATCAGCGCACCATCGGAGCCACGCATCGAACGTGATGTCGGGGTCCTCGCCGCCGGGGATGTCGCCTTCGCGGGCGCGCGATACCGCCGCAAGCAGCGCCTCGTGATAGCCCTCGAAAACGCACAGATCACGCAGCCAGCGATGCCTCTTGGTGTCCTCACGAACGACGGCAAGCGCGCGTTCGTGCAGCTCATCGAGGGCGCCGGGAAAACAGGCGAGGATCTGCAGGTCGTAGACGAATTGGTCGCCGTCGTGATGCGCACCGAGGAGGTGGCGAATCATCCGTTCGCGCCCGCTCAGCAGGCCGGTGAGGTCCCACGGCGCGATGGCACCCTCGGCAACGAGCGGGAAGAAGCGAAGAAACCGCCATTGCAAAAGCTTCGCGCGCAGGTTGGGGCGCACAGGCTGACCGACGGACGTGCCGATGGTCCCCGAGCGAAACAGGATGCGGTGCCACATCCGAACGACACCGAGCACGAGCTGCCATAGATTCGGCGCGCGGGAGACCACACCAGCGTTCGCGACAACCGACAAGTTCGCGGCGACGCATTGCGGATCGATCAGCAACAGACGCGCCCACCACGGCAACCGCTCATCGGTCGGATCGGGCTGAGCCAGCGTTTGGGAAGCAAGCGGCGGCGTTGCGGCGTTCATCAAGAGGCTCCGATCGCGCGGCGGAAGCGGCGCAAGGTGATGTCATCGCGAGCGGCGAGCAACGCGGCGATCGGTGCGACCACACGAGGTGTCGGCAGCTGCAGCCACGCGACGAGTGCGCGCCATCCGTCCACATTCGGTCCGGCGTCCGCGTACATCGCGTCGGAGAGCTCCGGCAGGTCATGGACCACGCCCGCCACCGGGTTGAAACACATCCGCATGACCGCGCTGCCGGTGAGGTCGAGGACCGCAGCGAGCACAAGCAGGTCGGCATCAGCGATGGTCTTGGGCTCGGCTCCGCTTTTCACAGCGCTGTCCATGGCATCGATCGCGTCATCGAGCGCAGTCGTGTCCGCGCATGGCAACGCCGCCAACTTTTCGAACACCGCCGCGGCGAGGTGGCGCCGCATCGCGAGCAGGTCGACCACAATCGGCTCCAAACCACCCACCTTGCGCGCCTGTTCGGCGACTCCGGGCAACAGCTCGGGCCCGCCGCTGCGCACAAAGTCCTGGACCGTGTAGCCGCTGCCATGCCGACCGATGATCAGCCCGCGAGCCTCCAGTCGCCCGAGCGCCGCCCGAAGCGTGGTCCGATTGACCCCAAACTGCGCCGCCAACGCCCGCTCAGCCGGCAATCGCGCCAGGGCCGGCAACCGCCCATCAAAAATCGCGTCATGCAGCGCATCCACGCAGGCATCGACAGCGGTCTGCGGGCGCCGAACGGGCTCGAACGTGGGCAGGTGTGTCGGCATGTCGGCCTCGCAGGAGAATTCAGCACCGGGTCGTATCACCGGGCTCAGTCGTTATCGCTGTGGTTGAATGGTTCAACCAATTTGAATCCGTGTCAAGTCCCGACCCGGGAGGGGCCGCAGAGGGGGGCGGGGCTGCAGAGGGAGGCGGGGCTGCAGGGGTGCGCATGACGGCTCCAAGGTTGGTTGACCGCGACAGGATAGCGCGCTCGCGGGGTTGTCGGGAGTATTCGGTCCGGTAAGCTGCCGCCAACTCGCAGGAGCTTGTTATGACAGCCAAAACACCACTTTGGGTGGCCTTCGTGGCGTGCCTGGCGGCGATTACCTTCGGCTGTGACGGGGGCACGACGGCGACGGGCGGTTCGTCATCGGGCGGATCGTCGGGCGCAGCATCTTCGGGCGGAGTGGACGGCGGCGCTACGGACGGCGGGTCGTCGAGCGGTTCAGGTTCATCGAGCGGATCAGACTCATCAAGCGGATCGGGCTCATCAAGCGGGTCCGGATCGTCGAGCGGGTCCGGATCGTCGAGCGGGTCCGGATCGTCGAGTGGCTCAGGCTCATCGAGCGGGTCGGGCTCATCGAGCGGCGCCGGAGCGGCGAAGACATGGACGATCTTCGTTTACGGGCATGCGGACCATAACCTGTCGCCGTCGCTTGTCGCCGACATGGCGGAGATGAACAAGGCCGTCTTCTCCAAGGACATTCGCGTCGTGGTGATGGCGGACTGGGACGCGTCAGCGGTGGCTGAATCGGGCAGCAACTACCCCAAGGGCACCGAGTGGTACCAGGTGATGGGCAGCGATGCGGAGCTCAAGCCGTACAAGACAGAAGCCGAAAAGAACCTCGACGATCCCGCCGTACTTCGAGCTGCCGTCAAGGACGTGTTCAGCAAACACAAGGCGGATCGCTACGGTGTGGTGATGTGGAACCACGGCGGCGCCTGGAAGGGCGGATTCGGCCACGACGGGCAAGACGGTACCGATGACGCATCCAAAGGTATGGCGGCGCACGAGGTGGTTGGCGCGATCCAGGGCGGGCTCGCCGACGCAGGCATCAAGGGCGATCAGCCGCTGGACTTGCTGACGTTCGATACGTGTTTGATGGCGGGTGTGGAGATCATGGCGCCGTTCGCAAACCTCACCAAGCTGTTCATCGCCAATGCGGAGATCGACTACGGCGACGGCTGGGACTACACCGGCGTTCTCGAGCTGCTCAGCAAGCAACCTGCGATCGCGCTCGACAAGTTCGCGGTCGCCGAAAATGGCATCTGGGAGAAGCAACACCTCGGCTCGGGCAAGCTCGACGACAAGCTGATCCGCGCCCATGCGAGCTTCGACATGAGCCACTGGGGCGGCTTTATGGGAGCCTGGGCGAAGCTGGTCGCGACCGTCAACAAGAGTCAGTCGTTTGAGTGGGAGTTGCTCGGATTGAGCGCGTTTCGAGCGCTGCCCGAGTACAGCAAGACCGTCGACAACCCGAGCGAGCCAACCAACCTGCGCGATGTCGGCGAAGTGCTCGGGGCGCTCGTGGCACTGAGCAACGACGACGCGGTCGCCAAGGCGGCCAAAGCCGTGATGGACGTCACCGACAAGATGGTCGTCGATAACTCGATGGGTGATCTGCGCAAGTCCCAGCTCGGGTTGCACGCCCACATCGGCCTGGCCGGACAGCTCGATCCCGCCGATCACGCCAAGTACGCCAAGCTCGCCAAGGACTGGCAGGACGCGACGCAGTGGACCTCGGTGCTCGACACGCTCATCAAGAAGAACGACGGCGTGGGGCCGCAGATCACGGCTGCGATGCTCGACACCGAGAGCCCGACCAAATCCAAGCCCCCGAAGATCCAGTTCGAGACCGCCGACAAAGACGTCGCGGCGGTCAGTATCTTGCTGGGCGTACACAACCCGCAAAACAAGTCAGAGATCGGCCTGCAGGGCATCGTCGGCATGGGCCTGATCGACCCGGACAAGTACGAGATGCCGTGGGAGGGCGAGCTTATCGGTATCGCGAAGGGCACCACAGATGTCGTCCCGTGCACCATTCATCCGTGGATGGTCGGCAGCAAGAAGGGCGAATTCGGTGTGCAAATCGTCGCCGTCCAGGGCGAATTCACGGCGGGCAAAGAGAAGTCGACCGGCTACGTGCTCTTCGATGCCGACACAGGCAAGAGCATTTCGGCGCTGATCTCCCACCAGGGACAGGTCTACACGTTCTCGTTCGCGACGCTGGCGAAGATGGCGGGCAAAGATACGGCGACGTTCTCGGCCAGCACCGTTGTGGTCGACACGAAAACAGGTTCGGAGAAGATCGTGACGGACGGCGATCCGATCGATGTGACGGCCGCGGGCATGGAGCTGGCGCTGACGGACGCGCCGGGGGCCGATTACACGTTCTTCGTGCAGATGACCGACGTGTGGGGCAACGACAGCACGGCTTTCCAGACGATGACGCTGAAGGACTCCCTGCAGTAGATGGCGCGCAAGACCGCGGTCGCCGGTGGTGTCGTCGCGGCTGTTGTCGTCGCGGCTGGTGTCTCGGCTGTTGTCGTTGCGGCTCTTGTCGCTGGTTGGTTCGACGACGGGTCTTCCACGTCCGGCAAAGACGACACCTCTGAGCTTGTTCGTTCTGCGTCCAAGGGCGATTCCCCGCAACCGCCGGTTGTGCAGGCGGCACCGTCGAGTTCCCGCAGCCGCCCAAGCGTCGCCATCGATGAGCATACCGCGCCGCCCCGACAAGCCACGGCGGTCCACCGATCTGCCGCAAAGGACTCCGGAAGCCCTCGCCAGATGGATCCGGACTCGCTCGTACGTCGCTATGGGGCGGAGAACCTGAAACTGCCGGCCATGATCGGTCGCCGCCTCAAGATGCCCGTACCCGACGAGGTCTATGCGCTGTTGGATCGCAAGGTTGCAGGCGCTGACCAGGCGGAGCTGCTCGACCATGCCCGCGGACTCCCCGGCCCGATGGTGCTGCGCCTGACGGTGATCGAATGGCTCGAAAAAACCGGCCCACAATCGGCCCAAAAACCCGGCGGGGAGGTGCCGGGCGTTTCGCAAACCGTTGAAACGAAAGAAAAACGCCGCTGGAGGCCGCTGCGTGGGCCCGGCAAACGCAATAACTCCGCACCTTCGGCAGCGCCTGTCCGCCGACCGCGATGACAGCGCCGGAGACCTCGTGAACCCGCAACCAAGGAGGACGCCATGGCCCTTCGCGAAACCTATCCCCTGTTCGTCGCCAACGAGGCGCGGGACAATCGCACCACCAACTCGTGGCCAGCCTGTGCAATCGCACAGCGGTGGCGGCGACCTGCGCCAACGTCCTGGTCAACGCGATGCTCACCAAGGCTGGCGTCGTGTAGCTTGGCGCGTCCAGCTGCGGCGCCCGACAAAGCGCCACAAGTCCTTCACACGAATCAAAGACAGTTGTTTTTCATGCCGGGCGTGCCCTTGAGGCTGCTGCCGGGCCAGGTCTTCGTGCTCAGACACCAGTTGGCGCCGTCGTCGTTGCTCTTATGGCTCGTAGCGGACACCTTCAGCTGCATCGACGCGCCCTGCGTGACCTTGGGGAAAGGCGTGCCGGACTTGTAGGCGAGCGCATCGATCTCGACACCGCCCGACTCGATGCTGAGTACGCCGCTCGTGTTGCTCAGCCCGATTCCCGAATAGACCCAGTTCACCTCGACGCCGCCGTTGATGGACGTGTCCGCGCTCGGCCCGAACACCGCGTAACCACCTGCCTTGATTACGACTGGCGACTTGGCGGTGATCGTCTTGCTCACCGACTTGTACTTGAGCACGAACCCGGTCACGTCAATATCGGCGCCGGTCGTGTTGTGGATCTCGAGCCATTCGCCCTTATCGCCGCCGCCGGCCTTGGACTTGGGCATGATCTCGGTGATGACGAGGTCGCCGGCCTTGATCTTGGTCGAAACCGCGTCACACGCGTCGCCTTTGCCGTTGTTGTCGCCGTCTTTTTGGTCCTTGTTGGCGGTCTTCGGGCAGTTGTCGCAGAGGTCGCCGACGCCGTCCATGTCGCCGTCAAGCTGGTCGCTGTTCTTCTTCTTCGGGCAGTTATCGAGCACGTTGGGCACGCCGTCTTTGTCCGGGTCGACCGTCGCGGGATCCTGCATCAGCGCGCATGACCGGTTCTTGGTCCCGGGGCTGCCGAGATCCACGGTCGCCGCATACGGCAGCATCCCGTTGCACCAGTTGGCCACGTCGTCGTTGGCTGTATGGCTGGTCTTGGCGGGGTCGAGGGTCATGGACCGCGCTTCCTTAACCGGCCAGGTCTTCGGATCCCACGACACGGCGTCGATGACGTCCCCTTGCGACAGCAGCTCGAGCTTGGATGCGCTGCTGCTCGACAGCGGGAAGGATGTCTTGCCGTCCTTGTTGTACTCCCAATCGACGATGCTGAGGCCGCCGTTGAGCGAGGTGTCCTTCTTGGCGGCGAGCACCACGTAGTCGTTGCCGAACCACGAAACAGGTTTGGCACCGCTGACGGCGAATTCGTAGACGGTCGTGCCGATCGTCACGCGCGCGATCAGGCCGGTGACGTTGACGTCCTTGGTGTCGCCCCACGTCGTGTGGACCTCGAAGAACTCGCCGTCGATGTCGAGCGCCGTCTTCGGGTTGACCATCAGCTCGGTGATGACGAGGTCGCCGGGGTTGAGCTTGCCTTCGGTCAGGCAGAAGTTGCTGCACCCGTCGCCGGCCTTGTTGTTCTTGTCATCGCACGTCTCGCCGGCGTCGACCTTGCCGTTTCCGCAGAGCGGCGCGGGGCCTTCGCAGTCGTCGCCTTTGCCGTTTTTGTCGCTGTCTTTCTGGGCGGGGTTGGCGACCTGGGGGCAGTTGTCGGAGGCGTCGGGCACACCGTCGTTGTCGGCGTCCTTGTAGTCGCAGGGGGGATTGGCCACGCCGGGTGTGCCGCGGTCGCCCGAGGCCATCGTCACGCTGCTGCCGCACCAGTTGGCGGGATCGTCGTTGGCCTTGGCGTCGCTCTTGCCGGCGGCGAGGCTCAGTGAGCGCCCGTTGAGGAACGGCCAGCCGCCCTTGGTGTCGTAGAGCACAGCGTCGATCTTGGTGCCGCTGAACTCGATGGTGATGCCATCTTTGCCGGTGTTGGCGAGCTTGATGGAGTTGCCGTACGCGATGTCGACCTTCACGCCGCCGTTCTTGGCGAGCGAAGGGTTGGCGCCGAGGACGAAGTACGCGCCCGGCGCGACCGAGGTCTTGCTGATGACGTTGAAGATGTCGCCATCGGGGCCCTTGAACGAGACGCCGGTGAGCGCGACGGCTTTCGACGTGGGGTTGTGGATCTCGAACCACTCGCCGTCGCTGTCTTGCACGGCCCCGCCACCCCAGGGGTTGTAATGCAGCTCGGTGATGACCAGGTCGCCGGGTCCGGGAGGCTGGGCGCCGCTTGAGCTGCCGCTGGATGTACCGGTGTCGTTACCGCTGGACGAACCACCGCTTGAGCCTGCGTCGGAGGTTGCGCCGCTGGACCCGACGTCGCTGCCGCCGCCAGACGCGTCGCCCGTGGATCCGGCGTCGCCGTCACCGGACGCGCCGCCAGACGACGAAGCGTCGGGATCACAGTTGGCAATGGGGTCGTGTTTGCACGTTCCGGTTGACGTATTGCAGGTATCGACGGTGCACGGGTTGATGTCGTCGCAGAACGTTGGGCACGTCTTGAAGCCGCTGTCCGCGCCGGCGTCCTGGGACACAAAACCGCCCGTTGCACCGGTGCCTCGTGCCCCGCAGCCGCCGGCAATCGCGAGCGTCACGACCATCAACACGATGGAAGTACGTTGTTTTTGAGTGTCTCTGAAACGTACGTGCATCGCTTTGGGCTCCACGGCCGTTGAAGGCGCGCGCGATCTACCACGATCTGCGCCGTCAAACACCGACAATTCGCTCGGTCTCCGCCGCTGCGGGCGACAAGTCTACGGATTACCCGCGCTGTCAGCGGTGTCTGTTCCGGCAGTTGGCATGAAGCGCTCGAAGACGAACGTGCCAAAAGGCAGCAACGAGGCGACGAAGCCGATGCCTGTCAGCCGCCACGACCAGCCGAGACGACGCCAGCCGCTCCACAACGCCTGCAGCCAGAGCAACGCCAGGATGCCGTGCACCCAGCCAAACCAGCCCTGGCCGCCGTCCAAGACGATGCCGGCCCCGTACTTGAGCGGCATGTAGATGAGCAGCAACGCGATGAGTGACGTGCCTTCCAGCCGCGCCAACCAGACGACCCACGACCGCGTGCTGGGGAAGACGGCTGCTGGCTCGTAGTCGTGCGCGGCGCTCTTGCGGGTCTGGACGATGAACGCGACGACGCCAAGCAGTAGAGGCAGGCCGTATGCGGCGATTTGGTGCGCTGTTCCCGGGTTGCGGACGACCATCGCGCCGATCGAGCTCGCAAAGGTCGCCACCAGGGCGCCGACGTTCCAAGGCAAGACGCGCGGACGTTCGGCGATTGCGCAGGCTTCGTGGATGGTCAGCAGGCTCGCGAGGATGGTCACCCCCACGAAGGGTTGCGCCATGGACACGCCGTGCAGCTTGGCCATGCCGTAGCCGGCGACCCAGGTGAAGCCGAGGCCGATCGTCGCGGGTCCATGCACCGCCCACAGACGTCGGGGCTGACTGCGGGACAGCAGCGCGCCGGCCAGGCCGGTCGTCCAGACGGCGATGCCGAGGAATTTCAGCAGTCGCCACGCTTGCCATTGCTCGATCACCGCGCGTTTGTAGCACGAATCAGGCGTATCGCCGGGGCCGTCGTTTTGGCATCGTCCGCTCATGCGCCAGGTCAACGCGATTCGCCCCGTCACCCGCTGCGTCCGATGCCGGATGCATACGGCGCACTGCATCTGCGAGCACATCCCGACCCTGCAGCTGGGCACCCGAATCGTCGTGGTCCAACATCACCGCGAGGCCCACAAGACCACGGAAACGGCGCACCTCGTCGCGGCGGCGTGCTCGTCCTGTCACGTTCTCAAGCGCGGGGTGAAGCATCGGCCATTGGCCACGGACCTGCTCACCGACCCACAGCGACGCGCCATCGTGTTGTTCCCCACCGACGACGCCGTGTTGCTGGACGAAGCTTTCGTGTCCGCCGATCCGCGGCCGACAACGCTGGTCGTTCCCGACGGCACCTGGCGACAGGCCAAGCGTGCTGTGCGCCGTGAATCTGCCCTGGCCGCCCTGCCCGCCGTGCGCCTCCCTGCAGTCCGCCCGAGCCGCTATGCCCTGCGCGCCGGACCACGGCCTGAATGTCTTGCGACGATCGAAGCCATCGCCCGCGCGCTCGGGGTGCTCGAGGGCGCGGACGTCCAGCGCCAACTAGAAGGGCTCCTGGACGCCATGGTCGCCGGTACGCTCGCGATGCGCGGGCAGCTGCGTCGACTTTGAGCAAACGGTAAAAACCGTCTCTGCTGGCCGATCGGGGCGTGGACGTATTGATATGGCTTCAAGGGCTCAGGACGCATCCTGGAGGCCTGTAGGGCCATCTACGGGCATTTTGCCTCTTCCAAACGGTCGTTTTTGGGTCATTCCGACGCGACTTGGACCAGACCGGGTGGTGTCGGCACATATGCCTTCGTAGCGCTGTTACGGTCGCGTTTGCCGCCCTTGACCATGACGGACGTGGCCGCGACCACCGTGTTGTCCAGCCCCATGCCGAGCTCGTTGGCGTCGATCGCCGTTGTCTTCAATGTGACCTTGGAGCTGTTTCGCGCCAGCAGGCCGACGCGCCCATGGCCGGTTATGAGCGAGTCCACGATCGAGACCTTGCTCGCGTCGAGCAGGACGACGCCGTCGGCGATCTCGACCTTGTCGCCGCTTTCGCCCACGGAGAACAACGCGCTCACCGTCTTGGCGACAACCACGCCGGTCAGGCTTGCCGACGACTTGTGGATGTAGGCCCCGATCGCATGGTTGGCGGCGATAATGCTGCGTCGGACATCCACCGGGCCCGCCCCGGTCGTGGCCATCAGGCCGAGTCCGTAGCCGCTGTGCCCGAGATCGATCTGCGTGTCCACGATGCGCATGCCCGTCGCTTTCAGGCTGCTGCCGGCATGAGCAACCGCGACCCCGGTGCGCCGGTTGTGGGAGACGACCGCGCCCGCGACCGAAGCCTTCGCGCCGTGGGAGACGACCAGGCCCCAGCCGTGTTTGCTGTCCGAGCCTTGTGCTCCGGTGCCACGAAGCCGCAACCCGGACGCTTCGAGCGTGGAGCCTTTGCCGGTCACGACCAGGCCGGCGGTCAGGCTCTCGCCGATCACCGCGTTGTGCATGGTGAGCGACCCGCCCTTGGCGACCTCGATGCCGTTGCCCCACGTTTTGTTGATGCCGAGGGACGATTCCACCGCGAGGTTGCGCGCCACGAGCCTGCCGGGTCGCACCTCGAGGCCGAGCCGCCGGTTGTCCGCGATGCGCACGTCGGTAAGCGTTGCGCTGCCCCCGTTGAGCGTCAGCCCCACGCCGTCCTTGTTGCCGGCCACGCGCGGCAAGGTCTTGTCGATCAGCGCACGACGCAGCCGCAGGTCGGCGTTGTAGATCACCACCCCGGCGGTTCGATTCACGCTGGATCTCAGGCCCACGATGTCGGCGTTTGCCCCCGACTGAACCCGCAACCCCGCCCCGGCGACCTTGTCGGCGTATTGCTCGCGCGTGGCGTCGATCAGCAGGCCATTCGCTTGGAGGCTCGCGCCGGGTCCAAACACATCGACGCCGATGGTGCGGTTGCCGTGCACGCGCACGCCATGCAGCTTGACCTTGGCGCCCGACTCGATACGCATCCCGAAGCCACCGGTTTGGCCCTTTGTCTCCGGCAGCGTGAAGCTGACCATGCTCGCGCTCATGTCGAGACTCGAGCCCTTTTCCATGACCAGCACACCAGCGGCCCGATTGCTGCGAAGAAAAGCCGATTGCACGGTCGCGGACGCCCCACCGCGGACCAGCAGACCGATCCCGAGCTCGCCGATCGCGGTCGGCCCGGTGTTTCCGATGCGCAAACCACGGGCTACCAACGAGCTACCGGCCTTCTCGACGACGACCCCGAGCGCGCGGTTGTTGTAGAGATCGACATCGTCCAGCTCGAGCCGCGCCCCGTGGGCCACGCCGATGCCAAACCCCGTGGCGCTGCCCGACGATGAGACGTGTCGAACCGTGCAGTCACGCATTCGGACAGTTGTGCCGGCGCCAAGCGCATAGACGCCGTAGCCGACAAGGTTGCCCATCGCCAGGCGCGATAGAGACGCAACAGCGCCACCCGACACGCGAACGCCGGCGCCAGTTCCGACAAACCGAACGCCGACAAGCTCGACCTGCACACCTTTGCCGTGAATGACGAGTGCGGGCGACGTTGTACCGACAACATACTTGGGAGCCCATGCAGCCTTCGCGGCGCATTCGCCGATGAGCCTCATCGACCGCGGCAGGACGACGGACTCTTTGAAGGAGTTGCGCAGCACGACACTCCCACCCGTCGGCGCCGCCTTGATCGCGGCTGCGATGGTCTTAAACGGCTTGCCCGCGCTGCCGTCGCCGCCTGACCACGCACTTGCGTCCGCGTAGATGGCCGTCTTCGTGAGGTCGTTGGGCAGCCCGCAGCCGGCTGGATCCGGCGTGCAGTTGGGCGTGGAGATGGGGTTTCCACCTTTGGGCAGAAAGCCCGTCGGGCAATAGAAAGAAATCCCAACGCTCATGCAGCCGGCCGCATTATTGGTCGCCGGCATGGTTCCGGTGCCGCACGGTCCGACATCGCACGGCACAAGGTCGCCGTCATCGAGGCAAAACGACGTGTTCTGCAACGCCGGCAGCAGTGTCTGTTTGGGTGCGCGCGGCACGGAGAAGGGCGGATCTTTGCAACTACCGTCGCCAGCAGGAAACTGTCCGGCCGGACAGTTTATGGAGCCAGCTTCCGAACATGCCACGGCGCTCACAAGTCCCGCCGGTGCGTCTTTCTTGTCCTTCGCCAAGGCCTTTCCACACCAGCGCGGCACGCAGCTGGCGGGGTTGATCAGCGCGCTCTCGGCGCATTCAGCCGGACCAACGGCGACACACGTATCCGAATCGAATTGGTAGAAGCTGCCGAACGGACAGCAGGTCCCGTCTTCCTTGCGCCGGACTTCGGAGCACCCAACGTCGGCTGCGTCGCTGCTGTCCTGGACATCGATAGTTGAGGGCGCAGCGTCGGTGTCGTCCGCGCCTGGCTGGGGATCTCCGCAGGCCGCCAACGCGCCCGCGCAGATCAAGACGCCGATCAGAAAGGTCGAAAACCGCATGACATCCGCGCGCCGCTTGGAGGCCACCATGTTCCGCACCCCATTTGGCGGGTCGTTAGCTTTCTTACGACCTTTTGCTTCGACCGGTCGTCGAGGATCCTTCGCCCCGCTGCGCGCACCACGCGCTGATTTCCGCCCACACGCCACTGGCGGCTCGGCGGGACACGACGCTGCCGACGTGGCTGCCCTGCAAACGCAGGAGCTTACGGTCCTTGGAACCGACGAGCTCGTGCAGCGCGGCGCAGTTTTCGACGGGCGCGATGGTATCCTGCTCGAAGGCGATGGTCAGTGTCGGAATCGTGATGGCGCCGAGCCGGACAGGACGTCCGCGCACCGACAGCCCGCCGCGCACGAAGGCGTCACCGCGGTAGAGCTTGTCGATATAGGTCCGGTAAAAGGCGCCGGGGACGGACACGTTGTCATTCGCCCAGGCCTCGAGCGCCGCGAAGCCGTCCAGGAAGCCATCCTTGTCGGCGCGATCGATCACCCCGACGAGCTTGGTGAGCGGCAAGGTCGGACGCAGGAGATTGAAGCTGCCCTGCAAGAGCTGCCACGGGACGTTTCCGGTCGCCTCGGCGAGCGCGTCGACGTCGAAATCGGGCGACTCGGTCCAGCGGGCCAGCAGCCCATCGTCTTCGAACCGGACAGGTGCGGCGAGGGCGATGAGGCTGGCGACGTAGCGCTGGTCGACGGCTGCGTGGGCCACGGTGAACATGCCGCCCATGCAATAGCCGAGCAGGTGCGCCTTGCCGCCGCGAGACGACCGGGCCGCGATGCGCAGGCAACGACCGAGGTAGCGGCCGGCGTAGTCGTCGAAGTCGAGGTAGCGATCTTCAGGCCCCGGTGTTCCCCAATCGACACACCACACGTCATGCCCTTGGCCGACGAGGTGCTGCACGAGGCTCTTGCCCGGCGCGAGATCGAGCACGTAGTGGCGGTTGATGAGGCTCGGGACCAACAGGATGGGTGTTGGGAACGCGAGGCCCGCCGGGCGAGGTTGATAGTGGAGCAGCCGCAGCTTGTTTTCGCGGTGGGCGATGACGTGTGGCGTGGGCGCGATTGCGGGCGGCGGACGTGTGCACCAGCCGGCGAGGTTGGCGAAGCGTTTGCGCCACCGACCAGCGTCCCGACTTTCGCTGCCACCCGAGCTCATGGACGCGCCCCAGGCTGGACACGGTCGTCGTAGAGGGCGTCGAGCGCGGCGCCGTAGCGCTTGTAGACCTCGTTGCGGCGAACTTTCAGGGTCGGGGTCAGCAGGCCATTGTCCACGCTGAGCGACCCGGGAAAGACGACAAATCGCTTGATGGTCTCGTAGCGCGGCAGCTCCGCGTTGACCGCGTCGATGCGTCGCTGAACGACCGCGCGGCCGGACTCGGCGACATTGCCCGATGCGTCGATGAGGTCTTTGGAAAAGGCGACGAGGGGATTGAGCCAAACACCGGCGACGAGATAACGCTGGCCGTCTCCATAAACCACGACATGGTCGACGAGCGGGTCGTCCGCGAAACGAATCTCGATGTTGGCTGGCGGGATGTTCTTGCCACCGGCGGTCACGAGGATCTCTTTCTTGCGCCCGATGATGCGCACGAAGCCGTCGTCGGTGAGCGCGCCGAGATCTCCAGTCTTGAGCCAGCCGTCGTCCGTGAACGCCGCCGCGGTCGCTTCGGGGTCCTTGTGGTAGCCGGCGAAGACGTTGTCGCCACGCGCCTGGATCTCACCGTCGTCCGCCAGCCGTAGCTCGACGGAAGGGAGCGGTTTGCCAACGGTGTCGAAACGAAACGCGTCGGGCCGATTCAGGGTGAGCGTCGGAGCTGCTTCGGTCAGACCATAGCCCTCGATGACGAGGATGCCGTGGGTGTACAGCAGATCCTTGACCTCGCGCTTGAGGCCAGCGCCGCCGCTCAAACAGAAGCGCAGTCGACCGCCGGTGATGACGTCGAGAGCGGCGCGCACAGCTGCGGGATCGTCGCCAGCCGCGGAGGAATCGGCACCCGCTGCGAGGGTCGCGATCTTCTCCACGTAGGCCGGCACGCTCATGAAGATATGGGGGCGCACGGTCGGCATGTGCTTGAGAACGGTCAGCGGTGAACACAGGTAGCTCACAAAACCGAGCGTATTGCCAAGGCAAGCCTCGCCGAAACCGAAGATGTGCGAAAACGGCAGCCACAGCAGGTCCACATCGCGCTCCTCGACGAGTGGGCCGTTGCATTGCAGCCAGTCGCGCCCGTTGACGCCGACATTTCTATGGGTGAGCGGCACGCCCTTGGGCCGGCCCGAGGTGCCGCTGGTGTAGAGCATCACGCCGTGATCATCGAGCTCGATCGCGTCGAGCAAGGCGCGCAGGCGGCTCGGGTCGGCGTGGTGGTCGGCGATTTCGGCGACGGCCGCGGTCTGCCAGGTGTGGGCGAACCCGTGTTCAGCGCCGTCGGTGGCGGGCAAGGCGATGACCACGGGCGGGTTGGTGAGCCCGGCGAGCGCCACAGCGGCTGTGGCGGCTTTGGGCCCGGGTTGCACGAAAAGCACGCGCGCTTCGCTGTGGCCGAGGACATAGTGCACCTGGTCTGACGTGCTGTTGCCGTAGATCGGGACCATCGCAGCGCCGGCCGACTGGATGCCAAGCGCGGCGGCGAGCCATTGCACGCTGTTGTCCGCGAAGATGGCCGCGAAATCGCCGCGCCCGACGCCGTGTTCGGTCAGCCAGAGCGCACAACCAGCGGTCAAATCGGCGAACTCGCGCCAGGTGACGGGCTCGAATCGGTCGCCGTCGGCCTCGACCATGAAGCGGACGTCGTCGGCGCGCTCGGCTGCGGCGTCAAAAAGCACGACGGGTGCGGGCTTGAGCTCGAGATAGGGCGTGACGTCCATCTACTTTACCTGCGTAGTCGAGGTGCCGGATGCGGTGTTGTCGGCGCCCGCTTGGATGACGTCGGTCTGCGCGGCCAGCTGCTCCTCGAGGTCGTGGATGCGGCTGTGAAGCTGGTTGATGGCGTGCATCATGCGTTCCTGGTCGGCGCGCGTGGGCAGGCCGAGACCGCTCCACCACATCGCGGTGCGACGATCGCCCTCGGCCTTGGCGCGCATCGCGGCCGACAGCATCTTGCCGGCGGGCTGCAGCACGAACGGGCTCTTGAGCAGCTCTTCGGTGAAGCGGGCTGTGGTGTCTTCCCAGGTGTAGAAGGCCTTCTTCCAGTGGTTCCAGGTGTCCATGGTGGCTCCTTTGTGTGGTCGTTGTCCGCCGATCGAGGCGAATACTGAGATTCAAGGGTGGTAGCGCCAGAGCTCGCCGGTTGACGTGCCATCGGTGGCTTCTTTTTGGGCGGAGACGAGGCGCGCGACCTCGCCGAAACACTCAAACACGATACTGCTCTGGTGCTGCACAAGCGGTTTGCCAACGAGAGGCTGGTTTTCAACGAGGGTTTGGACGCGCAAGGCCGGGCCGAACGAGACCTCCGGCAGGCGCAGGGTCCCCGCAGACTCGACGTCGACGTGGTAGCGGTGTTCGCCCGCGTAAGGCAGGCCGAGCACGACCGCTCCCGAGAGTTTGGCCGACGATGTCCACGAGCGGCCGGCGTACAGCGGAAATCGCACCACGGCGATCGGGTGGCTGTAGCGGGCCAGCGAGCGCTTGGCCACGGGCTCTTCGGTCTTGGAAGCGAAGCCGAGCAGCCACAGCGCCTCATCATCCTTGCGGTACAGGCCCAGCATGTCCCCTGTTCGGTCCAGCGGCAGGGAGAATTGTGCGTCAGGGAAGGTCTTGTGAAACCAGAATCCCTGTGTGGGTCGTGCCTTGCTAGTGACCAGCTCATCGTCCTTGTCGTCGTCATCCCAGCGCCAGATCCGCCGCCCCTCGGCAAACGTCCCGCGGGTCGAGACCGTGACCAACTTGTTGGGCGCCGTGACCCGGAACGTGGTGCCGAAGTCGGTGCGCACCGGCATCTCGACCCCTTCGATGCGGTCGTCGAGGTCGGGCAAGCAGCTGAAACCCAGCTCGGGCAGCTTCGCGGGCCCCGTGCCGTTGGACTGGCACGCTGCGGTCGCGCAAACGGCGATCAAGGCGAGCGCCGCCAAAGATGACGGTCGCACGGCACGGACTGACGGCTGGCGCGGCATCAAAACAGGTATCCGACGTGAAGGCGCCAGAGCTGGGCCGGATCGGCGCTGTCGAGCGAGACGGGGTTGTCGAATCCTGCCAGCGGCAGAAGCGCGGCGTACTGCAACTGAACACGGAAGCCGTCCTGGCTTGCATAGGTCAGGGTCGGATTGAGCTCGAAACCAAGGGAGGCGTCGCCGGACGGCGTCGAAGTGGCCTCATTGGCACGCGCGAACATCCCCGCGACGCTGCTGGTCAGGGTGCCGGCGCCCAAATCGGTCATGACGTGGCCGAACTCGATGCGGGCGACCGTCGCGTCCGTGATGCCGCCGACGAGCTCGCGAAAGAGGATGCGGTCGACCCTGAAATCGCGGTGCATGCGGAAGTTGTCGATCCGGTTGTCGCGCGGCGGGTCCGCCTGTGCACCGTGCAAATCGCCGGGCTTGGGGGCGACGGCGCCGACGGGTTGCTCATAGCCCATGCCGGGCGCGGGATCGCCCGATGCCCACGCCAACAGAAAGCCGGCGAACAACCCGGTCGGGCGACCGATTCGGGCCTTGAGGACGCCGCCGAGCTGGAGCGATTCGACCGGCGCGTGGAAGGACACGCCCGGGACGATGGACGGTTGCTCATAGCGAGCGCTCATCGCCGCGAGCTCGGCCTGGACGTCGACGATCCGGCTGTGCACCCGCAGCCAGAGGTCGCCCACATGGGCGGAGAAGCCGCGATCGAGGGGCGCAGTGGTCGGTTTGCGGTCGCTGGCTTCGTCGATCCGCGGCAACCAGGCGGCGTTGTCCACAGCCTGCCAGCGATGCGCATACAAGGCCCCCCAATCGACCGACACCAGGCCGGCGGCGTCACGACGAGCGAGCGTTTCGGGGCTCAATCCGCGGATCACAGCGATGGTGAGCGAACGAACATCATCGATCGGTCCGGCGTCGATCTTGCGTGCATCGGGGCGCGCCACAGTGGGGCCGGTAGCCGAGATGTCGTAGGCGATCGCGAACGCATGGCCGACCAACGGGGTCGCGAAGACGATGCGGTCCACGGCGTCTGTCGAGTCCTGGTCGAGCCCATCGCCGCCGTTGGCGAGCATTCCCGTGCCCCAGGTATTGGCCATTCGTCCGACAGCGAGGACGCCAAATGGCAAGGCCGCTTCCGCGTAGAGACGTCGAACCGCGACCGCCTGGGTGTCTGTGTCCTGGCTGACGGTTGCCGATGGTGTTCCAAGCGCGTGCGACCCGAACGCGACGTTGTCGAGGACGTCGGCCCGCGCCCGCACAACCACGCCGCCGCGGGGTGCGAAGATCGACAGATCGGTGCGCAGCCGCATGTCGGCGTTGGTCAGCCACTGGCCGTCAGGATCGCGTGCTGGAACCGGGTAAATGGGGTTGCCCGATGGTGTGCCGCCGCGGTCGAGATCGAGGTTGCGTAGCGCAGCGAATCGCGATCGGAAATAGCCGGAAAGCACGACCTCGGTCGATTCGCGGTCCTTGAGTCCGGACCCGAGCGTCGAAAAGGAATCGGCCGCAGACACGGGCGCAGGCACCGCGACGCTGACGAGCACGACGACGACGACCAATGCAGCCAAGATCACGGCGGGCGTGGGCGAAACCGTCTTCATCGCGCGACGCCGCCCTCGGCCAGGAACGCCACCAGGTCGGCGGTCGACGCATCTTTGGCCTCGATCATCGGGAAGTGCCCGCACTGCGCGTAGGTCCGCAGCTGGGCATGGGGCAGCATCCGCTGGAGCCGACGACCATGGTGGGGCATCGCGACGCGGTCATCGGCCCCCCACAGGAGCAGCACCGGCATCTCCAGCAAGCGATAACGGGACTGCATGGTCGCGAAGGTGTGCCCGCGAACGGCGGCGAGCGCGGCGCGTTTGGTACCCGGCCGTTGCAGGGCGCGATCCACGGCCTCGGCGAGGGGTTGATCGAGTCGGCTCGCGTCGTGAAACGCCAGCACCATCCGGTCGGTCGCGCGCTGGTCATAAAAAAGCGCGAAGAGCGCCTCACCGATCGCTGGTTGGCGCGCCCACCGGAAGAACGACGGGATCTGCTCATCGAGCGCCCACGCGTCGTACAGCGCGATCTTGGTGACGCGTTCCCGTGCGGCCAGGGCGACGGCGAGCGCGACCGAGCTGCCCCACGAGTGGCCGACGAGCGCAAACCTGTCCACGCCGCGTTTGGCGAGCACGGCCAGGACCAGTTTCGCCTGCGCCTGCGGGCTGTAGTCCCCGGCGGGGCGATCCGTCCAGCCGAACCCCTTCAGATCGAGCGCGATAACGCGGTGACGGCCCTGCAACGCCGGCAGCAACGGCCGCCATGTATCAAGCGACGATGCGAAGCCGTGCAGCATCACGACGACGGGCCCTGTGCCGCGATCGATGTAGCGGACCCGCGTGTTCTCGACCGTGACGAAGCGGGCGTTCTTGGGCTCGCCCGGCATCGGTCCAGCGTGCCACGACAAGCAACCCGTGCACGCGACAGCGATGACAACACCGAGAACAAGCATCGCCGCGGCTAGCGCGACGGTCCGTGTCGGTGATGCGATGGGGCTCGACATGCAGCGCTCGTATTGGTCGAAGTTGCGGTAACGGGCGCGGAAGCTAGTGACACGGCCGCGCTTTGTCAACGCTTTGTCGCAGCGCAACAACGCTGTCGTGATGGGCAATAACGGCGGGGTTTCGTTGCGGCGCACATCGATATATGCTGCACGACCACACAGCCAACTGCGGCATGGAAGGCGCGATGATTACCATCAAGAAATACAGCAACAGACGCCTCTACGACACGCAGGAGAGCCGCTACATCACGCTCGACGAGCTTCATCACAAGATCCGGGGCGGCGCTGACGTGCACGTGGTCGACGCCAAGACCAACGCCGACCTGACCCAGGCGACGCTCGCTCAAATCGTCATCGAGAGCCGCGGGGCTGCGCGGATGCTGCCCGTTCCCCTGCTTGTGCAGATGATCCGCATGGGCGACGACGCGCTGGCCGAATTCCTGGGCCGCTACCTGTCATGGGCGCTGACGATGTACGGCCACGCACGGTCGAACGCGCGCGCCTTCAGCAACCCGATGGCGATGGTCGGCGGCGCGTGGAACCAGATGATGCGCGCCAACCCGATGATGCGCGCCAACCCGATGATGCGTGATTGGCAGCAGCAGAACGGCGCCTGGGGCGGCCAGCAGCCGGCGCCGGGTTGGCAGCACCAGGCGCCGTGGCAGCAGCAACCACCCTATCCGGGCCAGTCGCCGTATCCGCCGACCGATATGCCGCAGTACCCTCATCCGGAGCCGCCGGCCGGCCCATCGGCGCAAACGCCGCCAATGCCGACGCCCCCGATGCAGACGCCCTCGATGCAGACGCCCTCGATGCAGACGTCCTCAATGCAGACGCCCTCAATGCAGGGACAACCCGGCGCGCAACAGCCGTCGTCGGACAACCAACGCGCTGAACTCGACGCGCTCAAACAACAAATCGACGAGCTCCGCGCAGCGATGTCGGGCAGCGGCGGCGACAAGAAGTAGTCGGCTGCCCCTGTTGCCGTCGGACAGCGCCGCACTCCTCCTTGACAACGCCCACAGGCGACGCCAGATTCGCGCCATGTTGCACTGCAACAATTCCTGCTCGGGAGGCAGATATGTGGAGCTCGTTCACCGCACCAACAACACCGATGCAAGGGTTCGCGGCGCTGTACCCCAGTCGACAACGCGCGTACGCGCAGGCGGTTGAAGGCATCGCGCCTACGCCACGCGCCACCGTCATGCGCGACGGTTCGGCATCGCTGTACCGCTTCATGTCGCCGGCAGCGCCAAACAACGAACACCCGCCCGTTCTCCTGGTTCCTTCGCTGATCAACCGCTGGTACGTGCTGGACCTGTGTGACGGGTCAAGCGTCGTGCAGGCCTTGGTCGACGCCGGCTATGACGTCTGGTGCCTCGATTGGGGCGTGGCGAACGAAGAAGACAGGCACCTGACCTGGGAGCAGGTGATCGACCGGTGCGCGCGCATGGCTCGCGCTGTGCTGCGTCGGACATCGGCGTCGAAGCTGTCCGTGCTCGGCTACTGCATGGGGGCGACCGTCGCCTCGATCGCGGTCACCCGTTTCGCCGATCGTCTCCACCGCTTCGTGAACCTGGCGGGGCCGATCGATTTCTCGCATGCGGGCGTGCTCGGTGATCTTGTCGACGCGCGGTGGTTCGACGCCGACGCCGTCGCCTCGTGCGGAAACATCGCCGCCGACCAGATGCAGTCCGGCTTCATTGCGCTCGATCCGCGCTCACCCTCCCGCCGCTGGCAAACGGCAGCGAAGAAGCTAAGTGGCGATGGTTCCCTCGATCGGTGGGCGGCGCTGGACACCTGGGCGGCCGACAATGTGCCGTTCCCAGCGGCGGCCTACGCGACCTACATCGGCGCCATCTACCAACGCAACGAGCTGTGCCGGGGCCAACACATTGTCGGCGCCACGCGGGTCGACCTCGGCGCGATTCTGTGTCCGGTGCTCACCGTGGTCGCCGAGCGCGACATCATCTGCCCGCCCGCGGCGGCGACGGCTCTCAACGACCTCGTGGGGAGCGCCGACACCGAAACGCTCACGATCCCCGGCGGCCATGTCGGCGCCGTCGTTGGCGGCAAGGCGGCGCGCGTCTTGTACCCGGCTCTATCGCGCTTCTTCGCGTGAACACGGCCGCAAACAGAACACGGCCGCAAACAGAACACGGCCGCAAACAGAACACGGCCGCAAACAGAACACGGCCGCAAACAGAACACAGCCGCAAACAGAACACGGCCGCAAACAGAACACAGCCGCAAACAGAACACGGCCGCAAACAGAACACAGCCGCAATTCGGAGATAACAGAATGGAACTCAATGACCTCAAGTGCATCGTCACCGGCGGCGGCGGCGGCATGGGCGCGTATTTCGCGACACAATTGGCCGAAGCGGGCGCATCCGTCGCGGTTGGAGACATCAACGAAGCCGGCCTCGCCGACCTCCCTGCCAGCGTTCACACCCGACGGCTCGATGTCTCGGACGAAGCGGACTGCGAAGCGTTCGTCGCATGGGCGAGCGAGCAGATGGGCGGGGTCAACGCGCTGATCAACAACGCCGGCATCATTCGAGACGGCTTGCTGGTCCGCAAGTCGCGCCGCACCGGGGAGGTCTCCAAGCTGCCGACCGCGATGTGGGACTCGGTCATCGCCGTGAATCTAACCGGCGCAACGCTGATGGTGCGCGAAACGGTCGCGGCGATGCTCGAGCAGCAACAGCGGCCAGGGGTCATCGTCAACATCTCGTCGATCAGCCGCTTCGGCAACCGCGGGCAGAGCAACTACACAGCAGCCAAGGCCGCACTCGCTGCGAATACGGTCACCTGGGCCCGCGAGTTTGCCCCGCACGGCATCCGAGTCGCCGCCGTCGCGCCTGGCTTCATCTCGACACCGATGACGGCGGGCATGAACCAGAAGGCGCTCGACGCGGCGTCTGCGTCCATCCTCGTCGGTCGCATCGGCGAGCCGCGCGATATCTGGAAGGCCGTGAAGTTCGCGTTCGAGTGCGACTACCTCAACGGCACCACCGTCGACGTCCACGGCGGCATGTAGAGCCGGCGCCGTCCTCAAACAACAACCTCAAATAGACGCGCCCCGTCCGATATAGGGCGTGGCCCTGAATCGGTTTTCTGGACAGGTGGATCGCCTCAGGATCTACCAGCGTCGCTGCAACTTCACGCGGATTGTGCGCAATTCAGAGACACGCCCTGGTTCGGACGGGGCGTTTCTTTTCGATCGATCGATCGATTCGGTCGACTCGGCTCACACGTTGACAGAGCGCGCCGAACGCATCGTGTAGTCGTGCCACTGGCGGCTGACGGTCGCGTTGTAATCCATCGCGTGCTTGGACAGGCGCGCGTACTCGTCGACGGCGGTCTGAGCCTGGTCGATGGCGGAGCGCTGCAGGTCCATCCAGCCCTTGGCAGCGGCGTCGCAGCGGTCGAGGTGGGCAGAGAACGCGTCCGCCCAGAACTTCGCCCCGGGGACCTCGGGAAACTGCGGCTGGGAGCTTGCGCTGCTGGCGCCGGAACTCGCGTTGGCAGTGGTGGCTTTCGCGTTGCTGGTTGTGGACTTCGCGTTCGCCGTGGCGGACTTGGTGTGTTTGGTTTCAGCCATGGATCGACCCTCCGTGGTCGTTGGCGAGTTTTGACGTCGCCGTGGGTGATGGTGATGAGCCCAACCTAGGGTGGCGCGGAGGGGTCGTCAAGGTGTTTTTGTTGCGGCGCAGCAAATCGACATCCGACCTATCTAAAGCACGCACCGACAGGCGTATCGCGGCTTGACACACGAGGGTTTCGGGCAGAAGATTGCGGCGCTATCGGCGCGACTGTTGCGTCGCACAAACCACGGAGGCCGATGTGAGCCGGCTGTACGAGAAAATGCGATGGGCCCTCGGAGCCCTGGCCCTGTCGACGTTGCTTGTCGGTGGCTGCGCGACCGAATCCACCGCTGCATCGACATGTCGCGTTCACGCGGAGTGCCAATCGGGAATTTGCCTCGACGACGGCAGCTGCGCGCCGACATCGGACGCCGCCACCGACGCCGGCCAACAGCCTGACTATGGCAACGGCACCGCGGCCGATGGCAAGGCGAGTGCGAACGACGGCGGCAAGACCTTCAACGATGGCAGCGGGAGCTCCCAGGTCGACGCAGGGCCGTCATTCGTCTGCAAGCCCGACCACAACAACGCGATCGAGCGCGATGAGGTCGCATTCGCCCCCGGTGTGGCCGGGACCTTCCGCGTGGCGCTCGGCACCACGTTCAAGAGCGAGGGCGTCAAGCAAACCGACGGCACCCGCGTATGGGACCTGGCCGGCAAGCTGGCCGGGGACGCCGACGTAACCATCAAGACCGAGTCGGTCGGCGGCCGGTGGTTTTCGACCACCTTCCCCAAGGCAACGTACGCCGCCCGGCTCACCACGAGCAGCGACTTGTTGGGTGTCTTTCGCGCGACCGATGCCGAGCTGCAATTGCTCGGCGTCGTGTCACCGGACGATGGATTGTTCGCGACGCGCCTCACCTACGACCCGCCGATTCCGGTCATGAAGTTTCCGCTCACCCCAGACGCGAACTGGACCGTGAAGTCGACCGTGAGCGGCAAGGCGCAAGGGGTGATTGCCCTGTACACCGAGACGTACGCCTCCAACGTGGACGCCCGCGGCGCGGTGAAGACCCCGTTTGGCAACTTCCCGGTCCTGCGCATCAACACGCACCTGCTGCGCACGGTTGGGCTGCTCAATACGGATGTCCGGAGCCACTTCTTCGTGGCGGAGTGCTACGGGACGGTCGCGACGATTCGGTCCGTGGACGGAACCAAAAACGCCGAGTTCAGCTCAGCTGCCGAGATTCGCCGCTGGGCGCCCGCTCCCTGAGTCAGTTCCCTGGGAAGCGTCCTCGGACTCGGAGCCGCCGGCGCGCGCTGCGATCGCCCACGCAACAAGCCCGACGACGAAGCTGGAGATCACGCCCCAGGTCGCCGGAACGGCCGGATTCAGCAAGCCCAGCTGCGGCATCGACGTGTCGAACAACGCGCCCCAGGCACCCCAGCCGTTGACCACTTCGACGAGGTTGATGCCCGCCGCGGTCGCTTGCCGTCCCCACAGGAACAAGGCGACGTAGACCGCCAAGCCAGTCACGGCAGCGGAAAACGCAGCGCCACGGGGAACGCCGCGGCCGAAAACGCCGAAGACGATGGGCGCACAGCTCGCCGCGGCGATGCCGAACACGCCGACCTGGCCGAAGATGCTGAGCAACGGCGGCGGATCGAGCGCGATGGCAGCGGTGCCGATACCGAGGGCGACCAGGATCACCTGGCTGGCGCGGTGAGCGAGCGTTGCGCGTTCCCCGTCGGTGCGATCGCGCAGCAGAGGGCCGGCGAGGCCGAGGAAGAGATCGTTGGCCGCGATGCTGGACAGCGCGACGAGGATCCCGTCGAGCGTGCTCATGCCGGCTGCCATCAGGGCAACAGCGATAATGGCGCGGAGCACGGGACCGAACGCGTGGTGGATGTAGACGGTCACCACTTTGTCGGCAGCGGGTAGACCGTTCGCGCCGAGGAACGCCTCGCGCGGGATGTCGGACAGGTGTGCGTACAGGCCGACTAGCAGCAGCGCGGTGAAGAACACGGAGACGCCGGTGCTGACCAGCAGGTACTTGAGCACCGCGCGATCGGATTTGACGTACAGCGCCTTGGTCAGGATGTGCGGCTGGCAAACGAGCGCGAAGCCGACGACGAAGCCGCTGATCCAGACCGAAAACAGGCTACCGTAGAGCGGGCTACGTGGGTGATGAACGGCGATCAGGGCCGGATCGATCGCGGCGAGACGTTCCCAGCCCCCGTCGAGCAGCTCGCCGAGGCCGCTCGCCACGATGATCGCCGCGACAACGACCATCACCAGGCCCTGCAGCGTGTTCGTGTACGCGTGCGCCCAGGTTCCGCCGATAAAGATGTAGCTGAATACAAAGCCGATGATGATGAGCACCGCGGCGGTGTGGCCGAGGCCGAGCGTGACCTGCATCACGATCGCGAGACCGCCGACGATCAGCACCATAAACGTGATCGAAAGCAGGTTGACGGCCGCGAAGAACAGCGCCATCCCGCGGCTACCGAAACGCTGGCCCATCCAGTGCGGCAGGGTGAGAGCGCCGGCAGACGCACCCACGCGCCGGAAGCCAAAACTGAGCGAAAACAACCCGATGAGCACACCGATCCCGGCCGCGACGCCGAGGTGCATCAGCGCGGCGGCACCGTAGAGGTAGACAAGGCCCGGGTTGAGCACGAACGTCGCCGCGGATGCGACCGATGATGCCAGCGTGACGCCGACGATCCACGGGCTCATGTCGCCGCTGCCCACCGCGAACGAGGCGATATCCTGCGTCTTGCGGTGGCCGATCCACGCGAGCGCGGACGTCGCGACCAGGTAGATGACGAACAAGCCCCACGCGATGGGGTGAGCGGCGACGGTGTCGACGAAGCTCACGTCGGTTGCGTTCATGGCTGCGCTCCTCTCTTCTGCGTCTCAGCAAGGCCTGTGCGGCTGAGGATGGCCTGTGCGTCGCAACAAATCAGCTCGCACGCATCATGTTGCATTGCACAAAACGGCGCTTGTATAGCCGCTGGATCGGGCGCTTGCAAGGCGTAATCACCACCGTTTGCGGGGCGAATCCGTGGTGTCGAAGGCGGCCGGGGAATTTTTCGCGGCAGGAGCGGAAGATTGCGCGTTGAAAGCCGTTCACCTGTTTCCTTGCATCCCGTTGCCGAGCAGCGGAGAGGGGCCGCTGCACGCGCGTTTGCCCTATCTTTCGGAGGCCGACATGGCCGGCTCGAGCTCCGCATTGCCGCGCAACTCCGCGCGCCGAATTGCGATCCTTACTGCGCTGCTTGCGTTCACGTGCGCCGTCACATTCGGCTGCCGAGAAGCCGCCATGCCCGATGACAAGGGCAAGAAAGAGGCAGCCAAAGACAAGAAGAAAGACAAGCTCGGCGAGCTGCTCGTGGGCGAGGCGATCGCGCAGACGCAGCTGCCAGCCGCGTTCTCCAAGGAATCCAAGGAGTGCATCACCTGCCACGTCAAGGAGTCCGAGGCGATCGTCGAGCAGTGGGGCGCCAGCCGTCACTACCGCGCCAAGGTCGGCTGCTTCGAGTGCCACCAGGCGCACCCGGGCGACAAAGACGCCTTCATGCACCACAACCAACGGATTTCGACGATCGTGTCGCCGAAAGACTGCGGCAAGTGCCACGAGAAAGAGACCAAAGAATTCACGGACAGCCACCACGCGCAGGCCGGCAAGATCCTTGGATCGCTCGACAACGTGCTCGCCGAGGTGGTCGAAGGCTCGCGCCTGCTGAAGACTGCAGGGTTCCCCGAGGGCGTTTCGGCCGCCGCGGTCAACGGCTGCTGGCAGTGCCACGGCAGCGAAGTGAAGGTGCTCGAGGACGGCAAGCTCGACCCCGCGACGTGGCCCAACACGGGTATCGGCCGGCTCAACCCCGACGGCTCGCGCGGCTCATGCACCGCGTGCCACAGCCGCCACAAGTTCTCCGTCGCCCAGGCGCGTAACCCCGAAAACTGCGGCAAGTGCCACATGGGCCCCGACCATCCGCAGATCGAGATCTACAACGAGTCCAAGCACGGCATCGCGTTCCGTGCCAACCGCCACAAGATGAACATCGACAACGACAAGTGGGTTGTTGGCGACGACTACAACGCGGCGCCCACCTGCGCGACCTGCCATATGTCGGCCACGCGCAAGCAAGGCGTGACCCACGATGTCGGCCTGCGCATCTCGTGGAACAACCGGCCGCCGAAGTCGGTCCGTCCCGAGGTCTCAGACGCCAAGATGGGCCTGCCGGGCGCGAAGGTGAAGTGGCAGCAACGCCGCAAGAACATGGAAGATGTCTGCCTGGCTTGCCACGCTCAGACCTACATCGACAGCTTCTACACGCAGTACGACGCGCTCATCAACGAGTACCACGTCAAGTTCGCCGACCCCGGCCTGAAGCTGATGAAGCTCGCCAAGCCGCTGCTGAGCCCGGTCAAGTTCTCCAACAAGCTCGACTTCATCTGGTTTGAGTTGTGGCACCACGAAGGTCGCCGCGCGCGCCACGCCGCGTCGATGCAGGGCCCCGACTACACGCACTGGCACGGCACCTACGAGATCGCCAAGCACTGGTACGTCAAGTTCCTGCCCGAGCTGCGCAAGGTAGCCAAGAAGGGCCTCGACTCCAAGGATCCCAAGAAGAAGGCCGCCGGCGAGGCGCTCAAGAAGGGCATCGAAGAGATGCTCACCTCCGAACAGCACCGCTGGTACCTCGGCAAGCTGCCCAAGGCGGAGGCAGAAGCCCGCGCCAAGCGCGCCAAGGAGTTCAAGGCCCGCTACGCGAAGTAACAGCCTGGAGCACCGACCGGAGGACGTGTCTTCACCGACTCTGACGCCACTGATTTCTCGCCACGTACCCAGGTACGCACGATGGCCCGCCCGACCGCAACTTCGATGATCCGCGCCCTGCTCGTAACGATGGCCGCGGTGACGCTCGCGGGCTGCCCAGGCGGTCGCAGCGTCGCCAGCAAGGGTGAGCAGCGCGTGGCCGGTGTGAAGGTCAAGACCGCCAAGGTCATGATCAGCAAGCGCTCCGGCAAGATCCGCTCGTTTCCGTGCATGGAGTGCCACGACAAGGTCAAGCCAACGCTACCGTCGGCCAATAGTCGCGCGCCGATGACCACCGATGGGCCTGCCGCCCTGCGGGGCAAGCACAAGGACCTCAAGTTCGATCACTACGAGGGCATCAAGGACTGCTACGGCTGCCACAACCCGACTGACGTCGACTACCTGCGCCTGATGACCGGCGTAACCGTCACGTTCGACGAGAGCAACCGGCTCTGCGGTCAATGCCACGGCGAGAAGGTTCGCGACTGGGAGATCGGCGCGCACGGCAAACATGTCGGCAGCTGGTTGAACACGCGATACCGCTTCAACTGCACCGATTGCCACCACCCCCACACGCCCGGATTCGCGCCCGTCAAGGCGATGAAGGGCCCACCGTTTCCAAAGGGTGGCATCCGCAAAGGTGATCACGGATGAAAAACCGCAGGGACCGACCTAGCTTGCTGGATGTCCGCGACCTGCTCGTCGGCGGTGGGCAGCGCAGCACCGATGCAACCCAGGCCCGGGAAGCTGGTGAAGCGCTCCAGGGACAGACACCGTCGACGAGCAGGCGCGCCTTTCTCTCCAACATCGCCAAGACCATCAGCGCCGGCGCCGTGACGGCAGCCGCGACGACGACGGGTTGTTCGGACGGCTCGACCTGGGAATCGTTCTTCCAGAAGCACTACAAGGAGATGACGCCCGAGGACAAGAAGAAGGTCTTCGCGCGGCTCGAGAAGGTCGCCGAGGCCCGCTATCGCACCGACGTCACGATCGACGACCCGGCGCCGGTTCCCGGTGTGCATTTCGCCTTCGCCATCTCCCTGTCGGTGTGCAACGGCAACCGCGCTTGCGTGCACGCCTGCGTGGCCGAGAACAACCAGGGCCGCAACCCGGCGATCCAGTACATCAAGGTCGTGCAGATGGATCGCGGCTCGCTCAACCTCGAGACGGGCGACCAGTATTACGAGGGCGATGTCCCGCGAAAGGACAAGTTCTACCTGCCGATGCAGTGCAACCAGTGCGACAACCCGCCCTGCGTCTCTGTGTGTCCGGTCGGCGCCACCTGGAAGGAGACCGACGGCATCGTCGTCATCGACTACGACTGGTGCATCGGCTGTCGCTACTGCATGGCCGCGTGCCCGTACGAGGCGCGTCGGTTCAACTTCACCAAGCCCGAGATTCCGCGCCACGAGCTCAACGCCAACCAGGGCTACCTGAGCAACCGCGTTCGTCCGCGCGGCGTCGTCGAGAAGTGCCACTTCTGCCTGCACCGCACCCGCAAAGGTGCCTATCCAGCCTGCGCAGAAGCCTGCCCGACCGGCGCCCGCAAGTTCGGCAACATCGCCGATCCGGACAGCGAGGTCGCCAAGATCATCAAGACCAAGCGCGTGTTCGTGCTCAAAGAGGAGCTGAACACGCTGCCAAACATCTACTACTACTTTGACTGAATCACTGCCTCGACTGAAATCACGGCCTCGACTGAATCACGGCCTCGACTGAATCACGGCCTCGACTGAATCACGGCCTCGACTGAATCACGGCCACGCGATCGGCGCACAAAGCCGACTCAACACCGAACCGAGCTGAACCTGATGACCACCTACCTGCGATACTGGATGGCGATGATCCGCAGCGCGGTCGTTGGCCCGAAGATCTACTACGCGTGGCTCGGCGCCTGCGCGGTGCTCGTTGCGGCAGGCGTGTTCGCGTACAGCACCCAGCTGCAATACGGGCTCGCGGTCACGAACATGAGCGACCAGGTCAGCTGGGGCGCCTACATCGCCAACTTCACCTTCCTCGTCGGTGTCGCGGCGGCGGCGGTGCTGCTGGTGGTCCCGACCTACGTGTTCCATCGCGAGGACGTCAAAGAGGTCGTGCTGCTCGGCGAGCTGATGGCGGTCAGCGCGATCATCATGTGCCTGCTGTTCGTCGGCGTGGACATTGGCCGGCCCGAGCGCGCGCTGCACATGCTTCCCGGGTTTGGAAAGCTCAACTTCCCCAGCTCGATCCTGGCGTGGGACGTCATCGTGCTCAACGGCTACCTGCTGCTGAACCTGCACATCCCCGGCTACTTGCTCTACCGCCGATACCTCGGCAAGTCGGCCAAGGGCGACGTCTACAAGCCGTTCGTCTTCCTGTCGATCGGCTGGGCCGTCAGCATTCACACCGTCACGGCGTTTCTCTACTGCGGCCTCGGTGGGCGACCGTTTTGGAACACGGCCATCTTGGCCCCGCGCTTCCTGGTCAGCGCCTTCGCCGCCGGTCCCGCCCTGCTCATCATCGTGCTGCTCGCCGTCGACAAGTACAGCAAGATGGCCGTGAAGTCGTCGGTCATCAAACTGCTGCGCCAGATCGTGTCGTTCATGCTGCCGCTCAACTTCTTTCTGCTGTTCTGTGAGCTCTTCAAGGAGTTCTACACCGACGCGACGCACTCGCTGAGCGCCGACTACCTGTTTTTCGGCATCGGCCACCACGGGATGCTGGTCCCGTACATCTGGGCCGGCCTCATCATGGGCGTCATCGCGCTCGTGATCTTCCTGCACCCGCGCTGGCGGCAGAACAAGGCGGTGCTGCTCACGGCCTGTGTGCTGTGCATCGTCGGCATCTGGATCGAGAAGGGCATGGGGCTGGTGGTGCCTGGGTTTTTGCCGTCCCCGGCGGGGGATTTGGTGGAGTACGCACCTTCGGTGGTGGAGTTCTTTGTTTCTCTTGGGATCTGGGCGCTTGGAGCGGCGCTGTTCACCATGATGGCGAAAGTGGCATTGGCGATTCAGACCGGGGAGTTGCGGCACCCCGACGCTGCGCCTGGGATTTGAATCTTTTTTCCGCTGCGCGGGGCTTTGAAAACTACTTTCCGCTGCGCGGCGGCTCTTGAAAACTACTCTCCGCTGCGCGGCGGCTTCTCCTCTTTTGAAATTGCTCTCTGTTTAATCTTCTTTGGGGATCGTCTTGGCAGACGGGGCCTCGGATCAAAGGGGAAAGAACCCAACAGGGGAAGGCATTTTTTGATTTGCCGACCGGTTGTGGCTGCTGGGATTTGGATCTCGTTCGAGGACAGACTGCCTTCCCCTGATCGGTTCTCTCCCCTTTGGAACCCCTCTCTCCGTTTACCCCAACCGCCTGTTTTTGTGGGTTCTTTTTTTGGATTCGTAGCGGGTCTTTTTGGGACGGCACCACCTGGCTTGTTCCGACGTTAGAACAGGTATTTGCGTTGGTTTCGCGGGTTGTTGAGCCGCGGAGCGGCGCCGGGCAGTAGCCTGGGGCGACAGCCCCAGGGTCCGGTGGGCTGTATGTCAGAGCCGCGAGGCGGCGAAAGGAGCGATTGCAGCGCGCCTCGTCTACCTCGGGAGAAGCTTCTTGCCTACCAGGAAGTAGCTGGAGATGCCCTTGAAGATCGTCTCGGCATCCACGGTCTCGAAACCGCCGCTCTGGGCCAGTAGGTCGTCCAGATCGGCATGGCCGACGCTGCGGATCGGAATCGGGATTACTCTGATCACGCAGAGAGCTCGTACAAGCAGAAGCTGCATGCGACCCATAGTCGAGCACCACATCGTCCAGGCTGAGATGTCTCCTTGCGCGCTCCCTGCTCCTTTGGTGGATGTACTCGAACCGTTCCTCGGTCCTGTCGTAGTTGCCCGCCGAAGCGTTCCAGAACTCTTGCGGGTCACTCATTTCCACATCTCTCCTGTAGCCCGCCCTTCTCATCACGCACAGGCCGTGCCGCCCGGTCTTCTGAGAATCGAACATCGGCGCCGAGCACTCTTCGATGCATTCCGACGACTTTCGAAGCTCCTTGCACCAACGCATCGAGATCGGGCCCCGGGTCCCCAAAGAGCCACTGACCCATCGCGGAATCCACCGCCGACGCAAGCCCGGTCAGCACATCCATCGGCAAGTCGTCGCGAATGACACCGAGCGCCTGACCTCGCTGAAGGTAGCGCTCCAACCAACTCAGACAGCGCAGGTCGACGCCCAGGCGCGCGACTTCTCCTGGAGTCAGGTCGGGCAAGGTCTTCACCAGCCCGACCACGGCCGCATTCTCTTCCGAAAAGGCGAACAGGTCCCTGTAACTGGCCTCGAGGCACTCCCAATAGTCGGCAGCGGACAGGTCCTCAGCGGCAGGGTGCTTTGCGAAGACCGCCTCGAAGCGCCGGATCGCGTCTTCAACCACCGTTCCGTACAGATCCATCTTGTCGTCGAAGTAGTAGTAGAACACCCCCTTGCTGACTCCCGTAGCCGACAGGATCTGATTCAGGGACGCCCCGTGCAGCCCGCCATGTGCGAAGGCTGCTGCGGCACCCTCCAGGATCCCGCGCCGGCGGTGTGGCTCAAGTGTGTCGAATCGTGGTCTGGGCACGAGGACGCTCCAGCGAAGAGCTTGTACCAGCCGGTTCGACTGGGTGGTCTATCGTTACTTCACGCACGGCTCGACGTCAATCCGACCGCTACAGTGGCCGGGAGTCGATTCAGAACAACCGATCACGCTGACGTTCTTGAAATCTGTGCGCCACTCGCTCATATTTCATGTTCATGGCAGACCCCATTAACCGAAGAGCTCAGCGCGCCAGGGTGTCCGAACTGTTGGGGCGCAATCCGGCGGTTGCGCTGCTTGGCGCGCGGCAGGTCGGCAAGACGACCTTGGCCCGCGATATTGCTGCCTCGTTTGCTGGCAACGTCACCCACTTCGACCTCGAAAACCCCGATGACCTCGCCCGCCTGCACGAGCCAATGCTCGCGTTGGGCAGGCTCGATGGCCTCGTCGTCATTGACGAGGTGCAGCGGCGTGCGGACCTGTTCCCGGTGCTCCGTGTTCTCATCGATAGGCCACTTTGCCCGTGCCGCTTCCTGTTGCTCGGCAGCGCGTCCCGCGACCTGCTGCGCCAGAGCTCCGAGTCCCTGGCTGGACGAATCGCCTACCATCAGCTGCCCGGCTTCGGGATCGACGAGGTTGGTGAGAGCCACGTCGACCGGCTCTGGCTGCGCGGGGCGTTTCCGCGGGCGTTCCTCGCCGACTCAGATCAGGCGAGCTACGAGTGGCGCGTCAACTACATCCGCACAGTCGTCGAGCGGGACCTGCCGCAGCTCGGCATCGGCATTCCCAGCGCCACGATGCACCGTTTTTGGCGAATGCTCGCGCACTACCACGGCCAGGTGCTGAACAACTCCGAGCTCGGGCGTGCCTTCGGCGTGGCGCACACGACGATTCGCCGCTACCTCGATGCATTGGCCGGCGCATTGCTCGTCCACAGCCTGCAGCCGTGGCACGCGAACCTCGGCAAGCGTCAAGTGAAGACGCCGAAGGTCTACATCGCCGACTCAGGAATCACACACGCCCTGCTTGGCGTCACGTCCCGCTTCGATCTCGACGGCCACCCCAAAGTCGGCGCTACCTGGGAAGGCTTCGTCCTCGATGCGATCATCCGCCGCCTCGGCGCGCCTGCCGAGGACTGCTACTTCTGGGCGGCCCACGCCGGGCCTGAACTCGACTTGCTGGTCATGGATGGGATGAAGCGGCGCGGTTTCGAGATCAAGCGGACGACCGCACCCAGCACGACCCGCTCAATGTGGGCAGCCCGGGAGCTGCTCAAACTGGATTCGCTTGACGTTGTTCACGCCGGTGAACACACGTTTGCGCTCGCCGACGGAATTCGTGCGCTTGCGTTCGCCGATCTGCAAACGGCGCTGTGAGTGCCGTCGCTAAACCCGGTCTTCTCATCAAAGCGCGGAGGCATGCCGTTCGAGGTTCAAGTCATGTGGTCATTCGACGCTGCAGGTGTGGCAGAGTCACATCAAAGCGGCGGAGGGCCGCAGGACGCCGAAGATCGGGCGGCAGGGCCCGTGCGTGATGAGAAGGGCGGGTTAAAGCACCGACCACGCCGACCGACCTAACGCGTCCGGCGCGCGGATGCGACGGAATCGCATGGACGGCGCGGCCTGTATCTGCGCGGGAATTGTGCGCACGCGGACGTTTGTGGCGGTGTTTTTCGCAGGCATATGCCCCCCACGGGCTCGTAGAAGCCGCTGGAGCGGTTTTGGAGGGGGGGAGCTATATCAGTGGGGGGTGCGGCTCGAACGCCGTTAGATCGAGCGTTTGGTCACTCGTTATATAATCGATTGCTAATATAACGATCTGGCTATATAGTCGGCTGCGTCTTGAAACTGACGGGGTCGGACGATGTTCGCGGCAGAGATTGAAGAGCAGGTGGACTCGGACGAGCGCCTTGATGCGCTGTTTCGGGCGCTTGCGGACCCTACTCGACGGGCGATTGTTGCTCGGTTGGCGCAGGGGGAAGCTACGGTTTCGGAGCTGGTCGAGCCGTTTTCGATCAGTCAGCCGGCTATCTCGCGGCACCTGGACGTGTTGGCCAAGGCTGGCCTCGTGCTCAAGCGCGTCGATAGGACACGCCGCCCGCGGTCGTTGAACGCGGCGCCTCTCGCTGAGGTGGCGGCCTGGGTCAACGAATACCGAAAGTTTTGGGACGACAGCTTCGACAAGCTGGACACGCTGCTGGCCGAGATGACCGAACAAACCGAACTCACCGAACCGGCAAACGCCGAAACAACAAGGAGAACCCATGACTGAACCGACGACCGAACTTCCGCAATTTGTCCTCGACCGTGCCTTCGAGGCGCCGGTCGACCTGGTCTGGCGCGCCTGGACCGACCCCGAGCTGCTACACCGCTGGTACGGGCCGGGCGTCGATACGCGGGTTCACCACTACGACCTGCGGGAAGGTGGTGAGTTTCGGTACGAGATGGTGATGAAGAACGGCTTTTCGATGCACGGCAAATTCATCTACGAAGCCATCGAAGCGCCGTCACTGCTGCGGTTTCAGAACATGATGACCGACGAAGCCGGCAACGCGATGCGCAGCCCGCGGGCCCCGGACTGGCCTTTGGTTCTCATGACAACGGTGACGTTCGCGGCCGACGGCGACCGCACGAATCTGCGGCTGGTCTGGCAGCCCCACGAGGCCGAGCCCTTCGAGATCGAAGGCTTCCGCGCCAAGGTAGACGGCATGGGCGGCGGCTGGGGTGCCGGTTTCCGCATCATCGACGAGATCCTGGCCGAGCTTCAGTCCTGACCGGCGGATCGCTTTCGTTCCTCGATCGCGGCCCGAACAAGCGCAACAACGCCCGGTGACCGCAGCGTGTCCAGCGACGTGACCTTGAAATGCCGCAGCCGCTTGCGGCCGCCCTCGAGGAATCCATCGGGATCGGGCAGCGATGCGCCGTGTCAGCCACAGAGCTGCTTCTTGTCCGCGCAGCAGTCCCCGTACTTCGTGCAGGACGTGTCGCACTGGCATTTCTTTTTGCTGTCGTACTTGCCGCAGCGACCGAAACACGAGTTGTCGCACCCGGTGTTGGTGTGCTTGCACTTGCTCTGCGAACAGCTGTCGACCGTGCACGGGTTGTTGTCGTTGCATTGCTTGACGCTCGTGCAGCAGCCCTTGATGGCGATGTTCGTGCACTTCTTCGCGGCGAGGCTGCAGGCGTCGGTTGTGCACGCGTTGTTGTCGTTGCAGGCGCTCGACGACGCGACGAAAAGGCACTCGTTGCTCGTCTTGTCGCAGCTGTCGTTGGTGCACGAGACGCCATCCTTGCACTGGGCATCCAGCGTGCAGCAATTGGGCCGCAGGGCGGACGAACACTTGCCGGTCTTGGGGTTGCACACGTCTTCGGTGCACACCTTGCCGTCGCTGCACACCGCGGGATCGGTCGGGAAGACGCACGCGCCGGACGCCGGGTCACAGCTGTCGAGGGTGCAGCCGACGCCGTCCTTGCAGACCTTCGCGGGCCCGCCGCACGCGCCGTTCTTGCAGATATCGCCGACGGTGCACTTGCTGTGGTCCTCGCACTTGCTGCCATTCTTCTGAGGTTTGTGGGCGCACGATCCGGTCTTGGGCTGACAGCTGTCGGCGGTGCAGCTGTTGGCGTCGTTGCAGTCCTTCTGAATGCCGGTGCAGGTGCCGGTGAGGCAGTTGTCGTTGCTGGTGCAAGCGCTGTTGTCGTCGCAGGTCGCATAGGTCGGGCCGTGGGCGCAGCCGACCTGGGCCTTGCACGTATCCCAGGAGCACGGGTCGCCGTCGTTGCAGGCTGCGTGGGCCTTGTCGCGATCGTAGGCGCAGCTGCCGGATGCGCAGGTATCGATCGAGCACGGATCGCCGTCGTCGCAGTCCTTGGCGGTCTTGCATGTCTTGGCGGCCATCTTCGCGGCGGCCACGGTGAGATCATCGACGTACCACCCCGGCCCCTGGTTGTCCTTGCCGTCCATCGTGTCGAACCGCAGCCGGACCTGGACCGACTTGCCGGCGAACATGGGGTCGATGCCGACGGTTCGCTGCGCCCACTTGCCGCGGTCGACGTGGTTGGCGAGCCGATACGTCGTGACCCGCTTGGCGAAGCCGTCGTCGGACAACTCGATGATGCGATGGTCACGCAGCGCGGTGTTTTCGACGCCGTTGTAGTCCCACAATTGCAGCCGCAGGTAGCTGCCAGCCGGCAACTTGATCGGCGCGGAAGTAGCCGTTCCGCCAACCCGTCCGCCGGTGGCGTAGGACGTGCCGTTGTTGAAGTTCAAGCTGCACCACTTGCTGTGGAACGCGACCGCGTTGCTCGTGGCGTCGATCGCCCACCCCGCGGCGGTGGAACCCACGGCTGATTTCAGCGTCCAACCCTTGTCGCCGCAGTCGATCGTGTCGCTGTGGACCACGCTCCAGGTGCATGTGGACTTCGCGCTGCAGGTGCCGTTCTTGCACGTGCCCTTGCCGACGCACGGATGGTTGTCCGCGCAGGACGCGCCGTCTTGGGCTGCTTGGTGGCCACATTTGCCGGTCGCGAGACACGTATCGGTCGTACATGGGTCGCCATCGGAGCACGTTCGCGGCGTTCCCGCGCAGCCCCCGACGGCACACTTATCATCGGTCGTGCAGACGTTGTTGTCGTTGCACGCAGCGGTGACAGCCGCGGTCTTGTGCGCGCACTTGCCGGTCTTGGTCGAACACCAATCGACGGTGCAATCCTTGCCGTCGTCGCACGCCCCCTTCTTGGTCGGGTTGGTGCAGACACCGGTGATCGTGTCGCAGATGTCATCGGTGCAGCCAAAGCCGTCGTCGCACGTCTTGGTGGCCGGATGGGCGCAGTCGAGGGGTTGTCCCGCGCAGACGTCGGTCGTGCAGGCGTTGTTGTCGTCGCAGCTCTTGGTTGTGTAGCTCTTGCCGTCCGCGTTGCAGGTAGCCAGTTGGCCCTTGTGGCAAAGCCGCGCGCCGACGGTGCATGTCGCGGCCACACACTTGCCCGCGGCGCACGCTTGTTTGGCCGTCGCGCAGTTCGTCTGGCCCTTCCAGGTCGTGCCGGACGCGTCGCATACCTGGACTTCGTCACCGGCGCACCGGAGCCCCGCGGGTTTGCAGATCCGTTTCTTGCAGACCCCGACCGTGCAGATCGACCCATCGGCACACTTCGCGCCTTCCGACATCGGTTTGTACGAGCACTTGCCCGTCGACTTGGCGCACGTGTCCGCGGTGCAGGCGTTGCCGTCGTTGCAGGCCATCACCGTTCCAGGGGCGCATTTGCCGGCGGCGCAGACGTCCTTGACCGTGCACTTGTTGCCGTCATCGCAGGCGCCCGCTTTCGGCACGAACTGGCAGAACCCGGTCTTGGCATCGCAGGCGCCAACCGCGCACACCGTCGAGCTCTTGCACGCCTTGGGCGGCCCGAAGCTGCACCCGCCCTTTTGCGCGTCGCACGCATCTGCGGTGCATGCGTTGCCGTCTGCGCACGCCTTGGCTCGCCAGCTCAGCCCGTCTTGGGCGCACGTTCGCAGGGTGAGTCCGTCGCACTTCGCCTCGCCCGGCGTGCATTTCAGGTCGACACAAGCGCCCTTTGCGCACGCCTGTTTGGCCCCGCAGGTCTTGGTCTTGGCCCAGTTCGTGCCGACGGCATTGCAGGTCCAAACGGCCGAACCGACGCATTTGGTCGCCTTTGCCGTGCACACTTTCGCGGCACAAACACCCTTGTCGCACGCCTGCTGCGCACCGCACGGGACGACGTCAAAGCCGGTCTCGGTCGCGTTGCACACCTTGCGCGACTTGGCATCCGAACACGTCGCGCTGCCCTTGGCGCACGTCTTCTTCTTGCACGCGCCCGCTACGCACACGTCCTTGCCGCAGTCCTTGGACTTTTCTTCTTTCATGCCCGATGCGCCGCACGTGAACACCACGTTGCCTTTGCAAACGGCGGCGAGCGGCTTGCACACCTGCTTCTTGCACGCCTTGTCGACGCACAGATGGGCTGCCGGACACGGGAATTCGACCGTCAGTTGCCCCGTCGCGTCACACACCGCCAGGGATTTGCCGTCCTTGCTGCAATCGGTGGCTTTGGGCGTGCACTTCCACTTCACACACGCGCCAGCCAGGCACGTCGCCTTCTGAGCCGCGCACTTGGACGCTTGCATCCATTTCATCCCGGTGACGTCGCAAACGAGCAGAACGGAGGCATCCGCGCACTTCTTGGCGCCGGGGACGCAGATCTTCTGGGGCGGAACGTACGTGTCGATGGGCTCGCTCGTTTCGCCAGCGTCATTCGAGTCGGCGTCGTTCGGGTCGGCGTCGTTCGGGTCGGCGTCGTTCGAGTCCGTGTCTCCGGCGTCGTTGGCAGCGTTGGTCGTCACGTCGTCAGGCGCGCTGTCGGTCGCGATTGTGGTGTCTTGCGCCCCGGTGTCGGAGATGGCTGTGGCCCCCGTGTCAGCAGCGGTTCCCGAGTCGGTTGTGGCGTCCGCAATCGCGCCAGCGTCCGGTGGCCCGCTCGTGTCGGTGGCGACGCCCACATCGGCCTCGGCTTTGGCCGTGTCTGTCGCACCGGCAGTGTCCGCCACACCCGCCACATCGTCGGCGCCGCCAGCGGTACTGGTGTCGGCAACGGCGGATGAGTCGTCGGCGTTTTCGTCGCCTGACGGGGCGTCCGTGCAGGAGAACAGCAACGAAAGAACGAGGAAGGCCGCGACCGCGAAACGATAGCGATTGCAGACAACATCAGGTTGCGTAGGCATCGGCGATCCCGAGAAGCGAGAGGTCCCCGATGCTACATCATGGCATCGCTGTCTGGGGCGGCGTTGCGGCGCGGTCGGCGATTCGTTGCAACATCGCGACGGAAACACCGCCAGATTTGCCCGCGATCAGCGTTTCGGGCACGATTCGGACGTCCTCTATGCGCACTTTTCTCGCCGTCGCAGTCGCCGCGTCCTTGCTGTTGAGCCTGCTCGCAGCCGCGTCCGCCACACCGCCCACCGAACCGCCGCCCAAAGAGACCGACAAAAAGGCCCAAGAGGCCGCGATGCAGATCCTCGGCGCCGCGAAATTCTACTACACCAAGGGCGACTTCGCGGAGGCGGCCAAGCTCTTTCACCAGGCCTACCGGACGCACCCGCGGCCCGAATTCCTCTACAACGCCGCGCGCGCCGAGCAGCGCGCTGCCGACTTTGAAAACGCCAAGAAGCACTACACCGAGGTCATGCGCCTCAAGGCGTGCCCGGCCAAGGTCGCCGAACGGTCCAGGCTCGCGCTCAAGGAGATCGCCGGCGTCGAGGCGCTGATCCGCAAGTCGAAGGCCAAACCTGAAAAGGTCAAGAGCGGGTCGACCACCGAGCTCGAAGGCGTCGACAAGGTTCCGACAGCCAGCGGTCGCGCGCGGGCCGAGACCAAGGCCGCAAAAGAAGAGGCCGCGAGGCAAACGGCGGCGACGAGCGCGCCGAAGTCGGTTGTGGTGGCCAGCAAGCCCGCCAAGTCGGGCCCCGCGGCAGGTTCGACACCCGCCGTGACCGAGGGCCAGGTGACCGCCGCCCCCGACGCGTGGAAGAACACGGCCGCGCTGCCAACTATCGGCGCTGGGGTCGTCATCGCGGGTGTCGGCGGCTGGTTGCTCAGCTCATGGCTGTCCGGCCAGTCCGAGCTCGACGCGCTCTACGAAGACAAGAAAGACGGCAAGGTCGTGGGCATCGACTACGAAACCTACGAATCGCGCCAAACCGCGCTCAACACCGACGGGCGCATTGCTGCCGGGGTGACCGCGCTTGGCGTCGTGGCGCTCGGCGCCGGCTCGTGGATGCTCGCCACCGCCCCGAAAAAGGCAGACAAGGCCGCGTGGTCGATCACGCCGACCGGTCGCGGCGCGCTCTTCACGGCCCGGTTCTAGCCAACAGCGGCGACACAACGGCCGCGAAACAACGGCGGCGAGACAACGGTAGAGAGTCGCCCGATCGCAGCGCAGGAAACCACCATGCACCCGCTTCGTTTGCTCGTGGCCATCGCAGTCATCGCGTCGTTCACGTCGTGCCGCGACCTCGCACCTGAGGACGAGTTCGCCTACGCCACCCCCGAAGAGCTCGACGCCGCCAAACGCGCGGATACGGCCGGGGTGGATGATTCGAGCGCCGAACAAGACGCCAAAGCCGTGCAGGACGTGGCAGACGAAGACGGGGTTGAGTCCGACGACGCAAGCGAAGCAGACGGCCACGACGAAGACACCGAAGACGGCCAGGGACACGTCGCGGGCCCATGCGATGGCAAGCAGGACGGAGCCACGTGCGACGACAGCAACGCTTGTACGAAGGGCGACGTGTGCAAGGGCGGGTTCTGCAAGGGCGTGCCCGACGACTGCGACGACGGCAAGTTCTGCACCAAGGACAAGTGCGACCCGCAAAAGGGCTGTAGCCACCCGACCCTGCCAAACAAGACCAAGTGCGACGACGACAACTCCTGCACCAGCAACGATGAGTGCGAGGGCGCTGATTGCTTCGGCGATATGAAGGACTGCGAGGACAACAACCCGTGCACCGCGGACGGTTGCGAGGTCAAGGACGGCAAGTGCATCAACGACCCCCAGCCGCATGACAAAAAGCCGTGCGACGACAAGGACAAGTGCACCGACAAGGGCATCTGCAGCGCCGGCGTCTGCAAGGGCACGGCCAAGATGTGCGACGACGGCAAGGCGTGCACCATCGATGGCTGCGACAAGGCCAAAGGGTGCACCACCAAGAACCTCGAAGGCGCGTGCGACACCGACGACGACGCCTGCAACGGCATCGGCGCGTGCAAAGACGGCGACTGCAAGATGGACAAGCCCGTCAAGTGCGACGACGCAAACCCGTGCACCGACGACAGCTGCGACAAGAACAAAGGGTGCGTGAACGCGTTCAACACGGCCGCTTGCGACGACGGTGATAAGTGCACGGCAGCGAGCGCGTGCAAGTCCGGAAAGTGCGCGCCCGGCAAGCCGGCGCTGTGGGACAAGGCGATCGCGAACGCCGGGGACGACGACGTCAAGGTCGTGCTGCCGACCGCAAACGGCGGCTTCATCGCGGTCGGACGTGTCGCCACCGCCGCCGACGGCTACCAAGCTGCGGCACGGCGATTGGACGCGGGCGGCACGGCGCTTTGGTCCAAGCAATACGGCGACAAGCAGGACGATTCGGCCTACGACGCTTCGATGCTCCCGGGCGGCAAATCGTTCGTCGTGGCTGGCGCGATCCGCCTCAAGGGCGAGTCACACGATCGACCGCAGCTTCGCTGGATCAACGTGGCGGACGGCAAATCGACCAACTCCAAGGTGTCGGGCGGTGGCACATCGCAGGCTTGGTTCGCCGCGGTGGTCGCCACATCGCAGCGGATCTTGACCGTCGGCACCGCGCAAGCCGCGGGCGAGGAGCTCAACGGCTGGGTGCGCGCGGTCGATCACGCCGGCAAGGAGCTGTGGAGCACGTCGATCGGCGGGCTCGGAGACCAGCGGTTTGCGGGCATGGTCGCCGAGAAAGACGGTACGTGGGCGGTTGGAAGCCACCAGATCAAGGGCAGCGCGACAACGGACGCGCTGATTTCGCTCATCGACGGAAGCGGCAAGGTCAAGTGGTCGCGCACATTCGGCGGCGCCGGCACCGATCAGCTTCGGGGAGGCGCCAAGGTCGCGAACGGGATGATGTTCGCGGGGCGGTCCGACTCGTTCTCCAAGGACACGGACCTGTGGCTGGTCGGGACAAATGCGGCGGGTGTCATCACCTGGCAACGCACCATCAAAGGCGATTTCGTCGAGACCGAACAGCGCGTGCGCAGCTTCGCCGGTGGCCTCCTCATCGCTGCACACGGCCCGCAAGGCGCCGGCAAACCCAACGCGTGGCTGCTCGACGTCGATCGCCACGGTCAGCTGCGCTGGCAGACGCACTTCAGCGGCAACGGCGTGGTCATGGACGCCGCCCCCATCGGGTCCAACCGCCTCGCCGTCGCGATTGCCGAGTTCGGCTCCAAGGTCAACGGCTACGACTGGCGCCTGCTGCGGACGGACGCTTTCGGCCACACCAACTGCAAGTCAGCGGGGGACTGCGCCACCAAAGCGTTCGCCGGCTGCAGCGACAACAAGATCTGCACCACCGACAACTGCACGTCCGCCACCGGTTGCTACAGCACAGCGCACAAGGGGGCGTGTGCAGACGGCGCGCCCTGTTCCACCGACGGAACCTGCGCGACCGGGGCGTGCAAGAAGGGCCCCGACCGGCTCTGGACCGCGACGATCGACGACAACGACGATGATGAAGCGACATCGGTCATCGCCAACTACGCCGGTGGACACTATGTCGGCGGGCAGCGCGCGCTCGCTGCGGCCAAAGGTGGCAAGGGCGGCCAGGACCTGTGGGTCGCGCGTTACGGGATGGACGGCAAGCAGCAGTGGCAGGTGCTGGCCGGTAGCGTTCGGGACGACGCGGTGTTCGACCTGATCCCGGCAGGAAAGGGCGCGGTAATCGCCGTGGGGCAGACCGAAAACAAGGACGGCGCCAAACAGCCCATCGCCATGTACGTGGGCGGCGACGGCAAGGCGACGTGGACGACGACCTGGGCCGCCAAGGGTGAATCGCAGTTCCGGGCCGGGTTGGCGGTGACAGCGGCGACCTTCGCGTTCCTCGGCGAGCAGCGGATCGACGGCTCCGGTCTGCAGGCGTGGGTGATCGTCGTCGACGCCACGGGCAAACAGCTACTCAGCCGCGATTACGGCGGCAAGAACAGCGACGAGTCGGGCATGGATCTGATCCGCTTGGCGTCCGGCGCGATCGCCATCGTCGGCGAAACAGATGCCCAGTGGTCCAAGTTGGGCAACCAGATCGTGATCCGGCAGGTCGACGCCGGCGGCAAGGAGATCGGGCAGTGGACGGCCGGCGGACCGATGGACGAGTTCGTTGAGCGCGCTGTCCCGCAAGCAAACGGCGGCGTGATTGTCGCGGGATCGCGGCGCAACAAAGGCGGCAAACAGGGAACCGAGCGCGGCTTGCTCATCGCGCTTGACGGCAAGGGCAAAACGCTCTGGTCCCGCTACGACACCTCGTTCCGCAACATCCTGGGCGTGACCGTGACGGCCGGCGGTGATCTCGTTGCGGCCGGGACCACGGCGGAAAACCGAGCGCAATTGCGACGCTACGAACCCGGCAAAGGCGCGCTGATTGGCGGCCGCGCCTATCCGAAGCTGGCTGGTGAACTGAGCGACGTCGCAGCGTCCTTGCGCGGCACGCTGGTTTCCACTGGCCTCATCGTCAACGGCGACAACCAGAGCGGCCTGCTGATGACCACCGACCTCTGGGGCAACACGACGTGCGGCAAGGGCCTCTGCCTCGCCACAGCGTCCACGCCGGTTCTGTGCACCGACGGTCACGCGTGCACCATCGAAAACTGCGACAACGCGACGGGATGCGGCGCGGTGGCGGTCGACTCGTTGTGCACCGACAACGACCCGTGTACCGCCGACCTCTGCGACGCCAAGAAGGGCTGCACACATGCGCCTGCAAAAGACGGAACGCCGTGCGACGACGGGGACGCGTGCACCGCCGCAGCGTCATGCAAGACCGCGGGAGGCAAATCGACCTGCCAGGGCGGAAAACCCGCGCTATGGAGCCTCCCGGCCAAGACCACGTCGGCAACCGAGCTCTACGACGCCGCGCACGACGAGGAATCCGGCTACATCGCCACGGTCGGCCACTACGACGGCGGCGGCGCGGGCGGCGGATACGGCAAGGTCACAGCGCTCGACGCTGCCGGCCAGACCAAGTGGACCCACACCAAGCAGAGCGGGCCCTACCGGGCGATCGAGGCCGTCAAAGACGGTGGATTCGCCGCCGTCGGCTACAACCCGACCTTTAGCCGGGCGCACCTGACCCGTCTCAGCGCGGCCGGCAAGGTCGTGTTCGACAAGACGTTCGGCAAGACCGGTCGCAGCGCGTTTTCGGCGCTGATGCTCGAAGAAAAGGCGATCGTGGCCGCCGGACGGACCATCGGGGGAACCTCCGGCAGCGGCGGCAGCGGCAAGAACTCCGGGTGGATCGTCCGGTTCAATGACAAGGGCACCGTGATCGCCGAGGGGTTCGCGGAAGGCAGCGGCGATTGGAGCGACGTGCGCGGCATCGCCCCGACCCCTGGCGGCGTGTTCGCGGTGGGCGTCGATGGCGATATCGGCAAGCTCCGGAGCTGGGTGTGGGCCGCGAACAACGCCGGTTCCAAGCTCTGGGAGCGCACCCTCGACGCAAACGGTGACCAGAGCGAGCTCGACGCCGTCATCGTCCGCAAACCGCACTACATCGCCGTCGGGTCGAAGGTCGTCAACGGCAAGCGTGAAGGCCGCATCGTCTCGCTCGACGACAAGGGCGGCCTGATGTGGGATCGCTCCCTTGGCAGCACCCACCTGCTTCAGCCCCGGGCGATCGCCGCGACAGGAGCCACACTGCTTGTCGCTGGCTACGGTATCGAGAAGATCGGCGTGGCGTCGCAGGGTGCGTTCGCTCGCATCGACGCGGTGGGCAACGTGCAGGTTTCGCATTATGGCGGAGTCGCGGGCGACCGGTTCTGGGGGCTCGTTCCGCATGGGACACGCGTAACGCTCGTTGGGGCGTCCTTTCCGACCGCAGCGTCATCGCCGATCGGATGGATCGTCAACGCGGACCTCTTCGGTAACACCACGTGCGCGGAATCCGGCGGCTGCGCCGACAAGCCGATCAGCGGCTGCGACGACGACCAGGGCTGCACGCTCGACGGCTGCGAGAAAGGCAAGTGCGCACATAAACCGCTGAAGAACGGCGCGTTGTGCACCGGCAGCGATCTCTGCCAAGCCGGAACGTGCAGCAACGGCAAGTGCGGCCAGGTCAAACCCCGCAACTGCTCGGACGGCAACGACTGCAGCAGCGACAGCTGTGATCCGGCCGCCGGGTGCATCAACGTAAGCTTGGCCAGCGAATGCAACGGAACGCTGTGGAAGGGCCACTGCTTCGAAGCGTCGTACGGAAAAGCGCGCGATTGGAAGACCGCGGAAGCCGCCTGCGCCAACAACGGTGGCCACCTCGCGTCGATCGCGAGCCAGAGCGAAAACGACGCAGCGCACCGCGAGCGTATGCAGATCTGCGGCGCGTGGTCGTTCGCGTGGATCGGGCTCAACGACGTCGCCAAAGAGGGCGACTATGTCTGGTCAGACGGCTCCAAGCTCACCTTCAAGGCCTGGGCCGACAAGGAACCCAACAACGCGGGCGACGAGGACCATGTGATGTTCACGCGCGGCGACGCAGCGTGGATGGACTACAACAAGGCCGACGTGTTCTGCCACGTCTGCGAACGCGACGTTCCTGTCTGCGATGACGCGTCGAAATGCTCCGCACACGGCCTGTGCGGCCCCGGCGGCTGCGTGATGTCCAAGGGGCCAGCATGCGACGACGGCAACGGCTGCACCGCGGACTTCTGCAACGCGTCGGACGGCACCTGCAAGACGATCGGGCTGAAGGTGGGAGAGGCGTGCGACGACGGCGACCCGTGCACGACGAAGGGCAAGTGCGACAAACACCTCACCTGCCGAGCCGCCGAGTCGTTCGCGTGCAGCGACGGCAAATCCTGCACCGCCGACAACTGCATTCCCGGCAAGGGCTGCACAAATGTCGTGCCCGACAACGGCTGCGACGGCGCCAAGCAAGGGGTCAACTGCGTCAAGGTGTTCGACGACGCCGGGTCGTACAGCGATGCGGTCGGCGCTTGCGCACAGTGGGGAGGCGAGCTCGCGTCCGTCCACGTCGCGGCCGACAACGAGGCGATCCGCAAGCTCGCCCAGTCCGCGGGTTGCGGCGACGCGCTCATCGGCCTGAACGATCGCGGTGTCGAGGGCGTCTGGCGCTGGCGCGACCTCAGCCTGGTCGACTTCGAGAACTGGGCCAAAAACGAACCAAACAACGACCTCAAAGGCTTTGGCGACGAACACATCGTCATGATGAGCACCACCGACGGCAAGTGGCACGACCGGTGGCTGCAAATGCCGGCCGCGTGCGTGGTCTGCAGCCGGCCAATCGCGCGAACGTGCGCCGCCGACGCCGGTTGCCTGGCTGGAACCTGCGACAGCGGCACATGCAAACCAGGTAGCTCGACGCGGCTGTGGGGGCAGACGATCAAGGGGTCAGCGCGCGATCATATCTTCGCCGGCGCGGCGACTCCGGACGGGGGCGTCATCGTGGCGGGCGCGAGCTCGAGCAAAGACCTGGGAGCCAAGGCGGCCTGGGATGCGTTTGCTGCGTACGTCGGACCGGACGGAAAGCTCGGCTGGCACCTCACCCGCAACGGTTCGGCGACATCGGGGAGCTACGAGCATTTCCGCGCGGTGCACGTGCTCAGCAGCGGCGTCATCGTCCTGGGCGGGACGCTCGGTACATCGTCACCTGGCGACCGGGGTTACATCGAAACGGTCGCGAGAGACGGCTCGACCATCACACAGACCTACCTTGGCCCGAGCACCGGCATCTACGGCGCCGCCCGAAACGGCGACGGAGCGATGCTGTTTGGCGGCGGGTTCGATACCCAGCCAGTTCCGTTACTCCAGCCCGTCGACAAAAACGGCGCGCTGAAGACACAGGTCGTGTTCAAGAACCAGTCGAGCCGCATCTTCACCGCGGGCGTGCGAATGGGTAGCAAATGGATGATGGCCGGCGAAGACCCGATCAACTCGCGGGCCTACTGGTTCGTCCTGCAGGGCAGCTCCATCACCGCATCGGGCAAAGACGACGACGCGGGGCGGGAATCAGCGGCCCACGCGATCGTCCCTGCCGCATCTGGCGTGTTCATCGCGGGATCTCGCTGGCCCACCGCAGCCGGGGCGAGCTTCGGAGTCGGCCATGTCTGGCGGGTCACCAACGACGGCAAGAAGATGTGGAGCGTCAACGTGTCGTCGTTCTTCGAGATCCACGACATGGTGAAACGTCACGACGGCGCCTACCTGCTCGCCGGCCGGACCAAGACACAAGGACGGGGCGGCACACTCGACGAGTCGGGCAACGAGAAATCCGGCGGATTCAACGCAGACCTGCAGCTGTCCAAGTTGGTCGCCCTGCCCGACCTCAACTACGCGGTCATCGGCATGACCGGGAGCTCCGGCGCCGAGGACGGAAAGGTCATTCGCATGACGGCATGGGGCGTCAAGGACTGCAAAGCGGCGGGCAAGTGCAAATCGCCAGGGCCGACGAGCTGCGACGACGGCAAGGCCTGCACGTTCGATAACTGCACGGCCGCCGACGGGTGCACGCACAAGGACTACGCCGACGGGCTTGCCTGCGCGGACGGCAAGAAGTGCAACAAGACCGCGGTGTGCCAGTAGCGTCGGCCAGTAGCGTCGGCCAGTAGCGTCGGCCAGCGCGCGCAAGTCGTGGTCTACAGGGACATGCCGGCGATCGTGGCGCCGATGCCGACGATCCGAATCCCGAGGCTGGCCGCGTCCTTGGTGCCATCGCCGTCCACATCGATATCGAGCACCAGCAGCGATTTGACGAGGGCCAGCGCCGACTTCTTGTCGAGCGGCTTGAAGTTCTTTTCGGGCAGCGCATTAAACACGGTCATCACGGCGACCTCGGTCATCGCCCCGCCGATCACGCCGTTGAGCGACACGATCTTGGGTTTGCCCGGCGGCGCGGCCGGGTCGAGCTTGATGTCGGCCTCGATGCGCGCCCCCTTGATGTAAAACGTTGGCTTGACGCTGCCAGCCAGGTTCGCTTCGAGCGCGAACACCTGGTCAGGCCCGCCAGCGGTCAGCTTGCCCTTGCTGATGCGCGCGTTGGGGAAGTCAGCCAGCGGCATGCAGTCTGGCCCCATCGACTGCTGCGTAATCAGCCACGAACACGAGGTTGTCAGCCAATTGCAGCCCTTCGCGCCCGGCGACAAGTTGCCGTAGTACAGGCGCAGCGAAAATGGCTTGCCTTCGCCCTTGTAGTCCGCAAGTTCGACGACAAAGCGCATCGTCCCGGCCTTCATCGCATTGGCGAGCGGCTTGTTCACCGCGAACGCAAGCACGCCCATCGAGTTGTCGATCCCGCCCTTGCAGGACCCGTCGGGTGCGCACGTCTTCTTGTCGGCGTCGACGTCGATGCCGTTGCCCTTTTTGCCGTCCACACCGAGCAAGATTTCGTTGAGCTGCCCGGCCCAGGGCCCGAATTGGTTGTTGCAGATCGGGCACGTGTTCGTCTTCTGTCCGACACAGACACCGCCGTTGCACGAATCCTTGACGGTACAGGCGAATCCATCGGCACAGATCTTTGCGTTGATCTTGAAAATGCAGCCCTGTTTCTTGTGGCAGCTGTCGTCGGTGCAGGCGTTATCGTCGTCGCACAGCTTCTTTTTGCCGCCGAGACAAAGCAGCGACTTGCTGCAGGCCTGTCCGATGAAACAGGCATCCGTTGCGCAGGAATCGCCGGGCTTGAGCGGCGTCGATTCGCAGCCGTCGGCCTTCGTGCAGGTGTCGGTGGTGCACGGATTGCCGTCATCGCACGCGTCCGGGTCCGGCTCGTGCCAGCAAGCCAGCTCACCGTGACAGCCGTCCTTGGTGCAGGGATCGCCGTCGTCGCACGTGAGCTTCGTCTTGCCGGCCTTGCAGATATCGTCTTTGCAGTGGTCGCCAACGGTGCACGGGTTGCCGTCGCTGCAGGGCGCTCCAGCCTTCTTCCCAGTGCATGGCGTCACCTTCGTTTGGTCGCTGTCGGGCGTCGAAGCGGTGTCCGGCCCGGAGCCTGATCCAGAAGCGTCGTGGCGCGGATCGATCGAATCGGCACTTTGCGCGTCATTGCCGGTGGCGGCGCCGGCGTCGCCGAGCTGTGCACCGTCGCCCGTATTCGCGGCGTCGGTCGCGCCGGTATCGGACGTGTCGTCTGGGTCCCCGCTGCACGCCGTGAGGGAGCAGAAGATGAGCGCAAACGGCATGATGAGAGCCAACGGCCCATGGTGACTCGGGATTGCATGAAGAGTGAGCATGACTCAGAACGTAGCGACGTCGGGATGGACAAACAACTTCGTGTCTCGTTGCAGGGAAAACGATCAGTTGACGGCGACGAGATACAGCCGCGCAGCGGAGGTTGGGGTGAGGCACGAAAACGACGCTTTTCGCGCCGAGGGGCCTCCCCCGCGAGGCCCCTGCAAACGAAGGCTAGTGGTCCGACTTCGGCCGGCAACCTATCACTGGGCCTGCAACGGACTACTAGCGGGGATTGGCCAATGCGGTACAATCAGGCGTTGCCTCCCCGTGGATCAGCGGGCGAGTTGACTGGAGTTATGGTGACGCCAGCACCCGTTCAATGCATGACTGGTCGCCGTTACAACGTCGCGATTGCGGCGCTCGGTGCGGCCCTTACGGCGCTCATCATGAGCGGCCCGGTCGGCGCCGATGCCGCACCATCAAAAGCGAAACTGGGCGCGGACGAGGCGCGATTCAACAAGCGCCCCACCGCCGGACTGGCGCTAGCGATCTCGGACGGGTGGTTGTCCCGCGAGCGTATCGGGCGCGCGATCAACTGGGCCGAACGGGCCGCTGCCTGCCCCGATGCCAAGCCGCCGCACCTGCGAAAAGTGCAGCGATTGCGGGCGAAGTTGAAGTGGGATCTGACCGACCAGGGCTTTGGCCTCGTCAAGCTCAACGTCAGCCCAGCTGGGGCGAATGTCCGTATCGACGGTGTGTTGTTCCGACCCGCCAGCGGTCACTACTCGATCTGGCTGCCGGCGGGGACCCATCAACTCAAAGTGGCGCTCGCCGATCACAAGACCGCCGACCGCGTCATTACGGCCGCGCGGCGCGAGCAACGGTCGGTCAATATTGTCTTGAGCATCACCCGCAAGCCGCGGCTTGAGCTCGAGGTGTTCCCGCGCAACGCGACCGTCTGGATCGATAACGCACGGGCCGGTTCGGTCGCGAAAAAGCGCATCTACCTGGAGCCGGGCGCGCGCCTCGTCGAGATCAAGGCACCGGGTCACGATCCGTGGACCCGCACGATGCGCCTGAAGCTCGGCGACATCATTCCGGTGCGGATCACCCTGACACGCATCGTGCCCGACAAGCGCGAACACAAGCTGGCGTCCAACGTCAAACGCAAGCTCAACGCCTACGAGCTCAATCGCGGCGGCGAACGCCATAAATTCGGCACCGCCAAGCGCCGCAAGGATCCAGCGGCCGTGCGCGTGGAGCGTCCTGGCGGCGGCGGAACCGTGAGCCCACCGGCCGGCGACGACAAGAGTTCGGGCCCCGGTGCAGCGCCCGCCAAGAGCAACGTCGATGAGGTCGAAGCCGAGGACGACGAAGACGACGAGGACTCCGGTTCCACCAGCGGCGGTACGGATGACGACAGCGGGACTTCCGGCTTCGGCGTCGACTCCGGCGTGTCCGAAAGCGGCGGCGAGTCGGGCGGTTCAACAGCCGGCGGGGCCAACGTCGGCAAAGGCATGGCGCTGACGATCGGCGGCTTGCTTGTCGCGGCCGGCGGCACGGGCTGGACCATGAAGAACATCGACGACGCCAACTACGCCAACAACCTGAAGATGGGGCACAAGGACTACGAGGCCTACTACGCACAGGTGCAACAGCTCACCTACGCGAGCTGGGGCGTCATCGCAGCCGGAGGGTTGATGACGGGCGTTGGCAGCTACTTTCTGCTGGCCGATGGCGGCTTGTCGCGCGGCGGAAAGTCCAAGCTGATGGTCGTCAGTGGCTTGGTGATCGGCGGTGCGGGCGGATTCCTGATGTTCGATTCGGCGAGCAAAGTCGAAGCGCTTACAGCCGCGAGCGGCACGAAAGACCTGCGGACTGCCGCCGAGCTCGACGGGCTCTACGCGACCTACCAGGCCGGCACCATCGCGGCCGCAGTCGGCGGACTGGCGGCCGCATTCGGGCTCTATCTCGGTTTCACCGGCGGCGGCAGTTCAACCGCGGCCGCGGATGTCCCGGGTGACAGCTTGTGGTCAAACGCGTCGCTTACGCCGGTTTTTGGGCCCCGCCAGTCCGGCGCGCAGTTCAGTCTGCGCTTCTAGCCCGTTCTAGCACCAATGCTGGTCACTTAGGGTGTAAGGCTATGATTCTCAGTGCTTTCCACGGCGTCGATCGCCTTGGGCGCAACGGTTGTCTTGGGTTTGCTCTCTCCTTGCCAGCGCGAGGAGAGGAGCAAATAAGACTTCGCGCCGCAGGCGCACAATCCATCGGTGTCGGTCCATATAATGTGCCGTTTCCAGGCGGTTTTCCATAACCGACCTCTGCGCCGGCGGCTATGAGCGAACCGACCTGCGCCTATTCGGAGCGCGAGGGCCGGCCCGACACCGATTCGAGCTGCGAGTTGGCCTCGTCGAGCCGATGCTGAACCGCCGCAAGCCGGGGGCCTCCGCCGCGCTGGCCGAGGTAATTGACGTAGCTCCTTAGCCCGCTCGTCAAACGCACCAGGTCGCCCATTTCGGCGAACGCGTTGAGCGCCTGTTCGAAGGCCTCGGTCGCCTTCCGGTCGATCACCGTGCTGCGCGAGCCACCATCGGAAAGCGCGCGTGTTCCGAGCACGCAACCACGGACCAGGAGCGCACGGGCCACCTGCCCGCGAGCGCCGCTTTGGCGGGCGACCTCGACCGCTTCCATCGAGTCCATATCGGCGGTTTCGAGGGCGTCGCGCTCCAGCGAGATCGACGCCTGCACGCGGTAGATGCCGCTGAGCAGCTCGGGATCGCCCATCTCTTGCGCGGTTCGTAGGGCGTCGACCATCAACGCGGCGGCGTCCTGCCATTGGCCGAGCGCGATGTACGTCTCTGCCTGCATGACCACGAGCTCGATGCGGCGTGCAGAGTCGCCGATCTCGTCGGCTACGTCGGACGCGACGGCCCAGACGGTGAGAGCGGCGCGCATCTTGCCGGACGCCGCAAGGACCTCGCCCAAGACGCATCGAGCGCGGGCGGTCCCCCAGCGATCCTGGATCTGCTCGCTGATCTGCACCGCTTCGTTCGCCGAATCGAGCGCGTCGTCGAAGTGGCCGCGGCCCTGGTTGACCCGGGCGATGTTGCACAGCGATCGGGCGACAAC